>ERZ826242.68-NODE-68-length-177701-cov-14.428256_pt1 | contig 177701 bp, 146 predicted proteins | sample MGYA00519871_ERZ826242 | MGnify/ENA primary metagenome ERZ826242 (study PRJEB31778, sample SAMEA3449226) | human gut metagenome | biome: human gut; feature: human-associated habitat; material: faeces | place: United Kingdom | collected 2010/2012 ... | reverse complement strand
CCGTCAAGCGGGGAGACTGCGCATTTTACGCGGCTTTCGGTTCAAACAATTTACGCGGCTTCAGCCGCAGGGGAAAATGCGATAGCGAAGGGAGATTCTCAACCTGCTGCACTGCCGCAAGAACATCAAGAAAAAGAAGAAAGAGAATCGACCGGAGGAAGAAAGGAAAAGCAGCAGCTGGAAGCAGATAGAAATTGAAGGATGCTTTTTCCTTTCTGTTGCCTGGAGAAATAGGACATTGCCGGTTTTGAGAGAAAAGCAGTTCACGAAAGTAGACTGCTTTTTTTGTGAGCGGGAAGCGCGGGTGTCCAAAACGGGACAGCACAGCGAGGGGAACGTCACTTCTATATTTAAAAAGAGAGACCATTTTATCCGATTTGTTTGGAGTGTTTAGCGATCGGCGGGCAGAAGGTAGCAGACAGTGTTTGCCGCTTATGGTATAATGAATATTCAAAGGCTTCAAAAGGGTATAATAATTGAGAATGGAGTGATGCTTTATGAGTTTTATCGATGATCCCCGGAAAAGCAGAAAACTTTCACGCTGGCTGATTCGAATTGTGGCTATCTGTCTTGTCATTTATCTGGCATTGAGATATATTGATGTGATAGGTGACGCGGCGTTGTCTGTAGCGGATTTGTTTTCTCCTCTGATTCTGGGTGTGATTCTCGCTATGATTTTAAATGTGGCGTTGCGTCCGATTGAGCGGATTCTGTTTGCCAGAACAAATAATCCGCGGCTGAAGAAAATGAGACGGCCGTTGGCGGTAGTGATATCGGTTCTTCTCGTAGCAGGGATTTTTGTTTTTATCGTATGTTTGATTGTTCCCGAACTGATAAACGCCCTCTATGTTATCGCTGAGGGACTGGTAAGCCTGGGAAAAAGCCTGAGTGAATGGAGCAGCAGTATCGCTCTGTCGGATACGGCGGTAGGACGTCTGGCTGAGAGTTTCAATTTTGATTTCGGTTCATTGCAGCAAAAGGTCATGGACTGGATCACGACTGCTGGCCCGAAAATAGCGGCGCAGGCGGCGGACGCTTTTGGAGGAATCGGTTCCGGTATTTTTAATTTTGTAGTAGGTTTAGTATTTTCTATCTACATTTTGCTCGATAAAGAAAATTTGAAAAAGCAGGCTCAGCGTCTGATTCAGGTTTGGCTTCCGAAAAAAAGTTCGGATGTGATCATCCACGTGGCGAGTGTATCGAATGTCACTTTTCGGTCTTTTGTTATGGGGCAGACGACAGAAGCTGTTATTTTGGGAACACTGTGCGCCATCGGCATGTTGATTCTGCAGATTCCATATGCGGCGATGATCGGAGCTCTGATCGGGGTTACAGCATTAATTCCTATCTTTGGAGCTCTGATCGGAACAGTAATCGGAGCTGTTATGATTTTATCCGAAGAGCCGTTTAAGGCGGTTGTTTTTGTCATTTTCCTGCTGATTCTTCAGCAGATCGAAGGCAATGTAATTTATCCGAAAGTCGTAGGGGCTAAGATCGGGCTGCCGGGTATGTGGGTATTGGCGGCTGTAACCGTCGGAGGCAGTCTTGCAGGGGTGCTGGGGATGTTATTAGGAGTTCCTGCCTTTTCTGTAATTTATACCCTGATTAATGAAGCTACTGATCTGAAAGAAAAGCAGCTTAAAGAAGAGGAATCGGATACTGTCTCCGTTTCGAAAGACAATATGTGGATCAGAACGGATACTGCAATGCGTCCGGGGGCTATCTCCTCCGGCAGTACCGGGCCGGAAGAGCATGACAAAGAATAATTGGAATGAGAAGAATGATGGTCAGGTTGAGATTTTTTATGGACTTCGGTAGATCCGAAGTCTTTTTTTGTGTTCATCTATGCTGAATAAAGGGGAGAATTTCTTATCTCATTTTAATGATATTTATTTTTACGAAATTTTCGAAATACTCTTTGGAAAAAAGAAAATCGAGTTATCTTTAGTCTGAAATTTTTTTGTATATCTGATAAAACCGTAATAGGAGATAAATCGTGTCAGCTAAATATTGTAAAATTACTTCAAAAATAGAGTATTGACTTATATGGTGAATTTCTATTTGAATGAATAGAGCTCGTTGTTACAGCAGATGAACTGCAATGGATAGATTTTAATTTTATGAGTATAAATACATTAATTGGAAAAGCAAGAGAAAAATATAGTGGAAGCCGTGATGATACGACGGATGATTCTTGGAAGCGTGCCTTTTTTGAAGAAAAAATCCTTCCTCATTATAAAGGTTTGTATTACTATTCTCTTAAGGTATTGAAAAACAAGACTGCAGCGGAAGATGTAGTCCAGACTACGCTTGAACGGGCATGGAAAAATCTGGATCAGTTGAAATATCCCGAGCGCGTGAAATCATGGCTGTTCACAATTGCGAGAAATGAAATGCGTACAGCGCTGAGCCGGAGGTATACGCGGATTGAACTTGAGTTTTCTGATGAATTGATATCGAAGATTGAAATTCAGACAGTTCAGCAGGATATTCTCGAAGTTCTTGTCAAAGAAGAGGAACGTAAAAATATCTGTGAAGCGGTCAGCCGTCTGCCTGAAAAATATCGTATTTTGATTGAGTTGAGATATTATTGGAGTTTCAGTGAAAAGGAGATTGCTGAGATCACGGGATTGAAATATAGTACGGCAAGAGTTTATGTTCACAGGGCGCTGAAAATGCTTTTAGACATTTACAATGAAATCGATCGGGAGGGGGTGTGAGTTCATAGATGAGAAATGATTTCACGAAACGCGAATGCCGGATTCAGGAACAGATGGCGGAGGTTTTTCAGCGGATGGCGGAGGATTCTACCATAGAATTTCCAAAACCGGATCTCTCGTTTATGGAAGAAGGTACAGTTCCGGGAGCAGCAGAAGCTGCCGGCGGGGAAAATGAAGTTTATCCAAAGCGGCGTTTTGGCTTTTTACGGAGAACGGGCGCGGTATTATGTATTCTCTGTGCGGTATTTGTTGCGTCAAGCGGTTTGGCGGTACTGATCAGCGATCAGGAGGCGTATGCAGGGAATCCGGTTTTAGAAGTGGTAAATAAAATTATGACCTATATAAAATTTCAAAGTAATGGGAAGATAGATTATAATGAAGAGCAGTTCCAGAATTTTAATATTATGGAAGAATCAGATCTATATCTGATGAAAGAGCAAACACCAGTATTATTAATTCCTCAAGTGGTGCCGCAGCGATATAAATTTCAGGATTTAGATTTTAGAATATATGATGAAGATATGTATACCTATTCATATACATACATAAATCCTGCAGACTCAAAAGATATCTTGAGGATTGACTCAGGAAAACGAAAACAGAATTCTCAAATAACAATTTACGGTGATTACTGGAGAGTAGTTTTGCAGGATAAGAACGCTGAATTGTATTGTAAAAATGACTACAGTACCGGTGGAGTGACTGGTATATATATGATAGAAGAACAAATCATTAATATATCAGGGGATTTACAAGAGAGAGAAGTAATTGCTCTTGCAGATTCGTTTCAATAATAAACTGCAAGAAAAATAAAATTAGGTACCATCTTTATACAAGATGGTACCTAATTTATTTAATTCAGAGACTCATATGTGCCGCTGGTTTGAACGATACCGTTGCAGTTTGCAGTTACTTCTACTTTTACACGATAAGTTTTAAATGCTGAAAGATCGAATGTGTGAGAGTAATAAAGTGACGATTTATTAGGAGCGTAGGAAGAATAAGACGGCCCCGGTGAGTTTACGTATTTGCCGCTGGAAGAGTCGTATTCCTGAAGTGTGATTTTAATTTTGATATACTCTACATTTCCCGATGCTGAAGCGTAGACTGTCGCAATTCCTTTTGTAAGACCTGACGGAGTAAAAGTGACAGTAACTGTGTTAATCTGCCGTGCTTCTGCGTCCTGCGCTGCTGCGGCGCTTTCTGAGGATGCGGCAAATGCCGGGATCGTATTGAGGATGAGGGCAAAGAGCAGCAACGGAACCAGAATAAATTTAGATTTTTTCATTTTCATATTTTTTGTACCTCCTGAAATTAAAATAATGTGTTGAAGATCGGTTTTCTATGATCTCGCAAATGCAGCTGTAAGACCTGTGGAGACACCGGATTGTTGCACTGATATGGAAAGGACTCGTCCCATTTAGAAAAAATTATAACTTTTAAGAAATTAACATGTCATTTTTTGTAGAAATGTGTAACATTTTTCCGCCTTCTGCGTCTAATGAAAGACAATGCTTAAAGGAAGGAGGCGGACTATTTTGAGAAAACTGTTTATTTGTCTGAAATCGCTGATTGCGGCGCCTGTTATGCTGGTGATCGCTTATCTGCTTTCTCTTCCATTTTATTATTTTGCGTTGACGTGGCAGGGCGGCAGCCGCGTTTCGCTGCTGGAGAACTTCTTTGTATTGGCATGGGCTGTAGTTGGATTTGTTGCCTTTCGCTGGTTGGATCGTATTTTTCGAGACGATGGATCGGGGGATCTCTATCTGTGGTCTTCTATTCTTGTGGTGATGGCTATAGTATTATTTTTTCGAGGAAACGGCTCCTATGCTGTCAATCTGGGGAGAAAATTATATCCGGAAGGAATAAGATATAAGAGTATGCTTTCATTTGAAGAGGGCGTCGGCTGGGAGGAATTTGCGGATCTGATGAAATTCTCATCTGTCTACATTACTATTTATGAAGCGGCGTTCTGTTTTCTTCTGGCGATGTTCATTCGCTCTGTATGGAATCAGAGGATGCCGCCGTATATTACAAAGATGAAGCTGAATTACTATGAGTGGATTGACCGGGTGAAAGAAGAGGAACCGAAGGAAAAAAGGAAGGGGAATCGAAGAAAGACGGGGAGATCGGAAAAATTTTCTTTTGTCCAAGAGAGAAACGGAAGGGAAAATAAGCTTTTCGGCAAAGAACGGCGAATATATATTATTAAAAAAGATTGGAGTAAGGACCGAAGAGTATAAATTTCGGATCTTAGAGCAGAAGAGAGGAGCGCGATTACAGATAAATCTCGTTCCTCTCTCTTTTAATGTTTTTTAGCGGGTAACATTCAGGACTTTATACCCTTCTTCTTCTACTGCCCTGATGAGCTTTTCATCGGGTACGTCTGCGGAAAGGGTAAGGCTGGCTGTATTTTTTTCGTGGTCTACATCTGCCTGCACTCCTTCAATCGCATCGAGGGCCTGGCGTACATGCCTCTCACAGTTATGGCACATCATACCTTCGATTTCCATTACTGCATCATATTTTTTTTCTTCTGACATTTTGTCCTCCTTTTGTTTTTCCGGAGCAGACCGGCGAGAAATATGGCTGGTCTGCGGATTTTCAAATACTGTTTCCGACGATCCCGCCAAAGGGGCGGAAGTTTTTTCCTCATCCTTATCAGTATAATCCGGGTCGGAGCCGGAAGAAAGTATTTTATTCGGTTTGAAGAATTTCAATCTCAAGGCATTCGTCACGACGCATACGCTGCTCAGGCTCATGGCTGCTGCGCCAAACATCGGATTGAGTTTGAGGCCGAAGGCTGGGTAGAGCAGTCCGGCAGCCAGCGGGATACCGATGCTGTTATAAAAGAACGCCCAGAACAGGTTTTGACGGATATTCCGGATAACGGCTTTGCTCAGCTGTACAGCGGTCACCGCATCCAAAAGATCGCTTTTCATCAGTACGATATCCGCGCTCTCGATGGCGACGTCGGTACCCGCACCGATCGCGATGCCTACGTCGGCGCGGGCAAGAGCGGGAGCATCATTGATGCCGTCGCCGATCATGGCTACTTTATGGCCGGCGGCCTGAATTTCCGCAATTTTCTGTTCTTTTTCCTCCGGAAGGACCTGAGAGATAACCTGCCGGATTCCCATGCGTTTCTGTATGGCTTTTGCGGTGCGTTCATTATCTCCGGTAAGCATGATGACGTCGATGTCCATCTGGTGGAATCGTTGGATAGCCTGGCGGCTGCTCTCCTTTTCCACATCAGCTACGGCGATCATGCCGATAATCTCATCATTTGCCGCAAATAGAAGCGGAGTTTTTCCCTGATCTGCCAGTTCTCCGAGACGCTGCTGAACGGCGGAGGCCGAGATGCCGCATTCTTCCATAAATGCGGTATTTCCGGCCAGGTACTCTGTCTGATCGATTTGCGTGCGGATTCCCCTGCCGCTGACCGCTTCAAATTTTGTGAGCGGGCGCGGAACGATATTTTTATCATTTCCATAATTCACGACAGCCTCAGCCAGCGGATGTTCGCTCGGAGTCTCGATACTTACTGCGATACGTATCAGCTCTTCTTCAGACAGGCCGGCCATAGGGATCACATCTGTGACGGCCGGCCGGCCCTCTGTGATCGTACCTGTTTTATCCAAGACTACGGTATCGATGCTGTGGGCGATTTCCAGCGCTTCGCCGGATTTTATAAGAATTCCGTTTTCTGCGCCTTTACCGGTTCCTACCATGATCGCCACCGGGGTAGCCAATCCCAGAGCGCATGGACACGAGATGACGAGGATCGCGATGCCGATAGACAGAGCGAATTCAAAAGTCGCGCCCGAGATAATCCAGATGAGGAATGCAGCGGCGGCGATCCCCATGACAACAGGGACGAAAACACCGGCGATTTTGTCGGCCATTTTTGCGATAGGCGCTTTTGATGAGGAAGCTTCCTCTACCAGACTGATAATCTGGCTCAGGGTAGTGTTTTCTCCGACCCGGACAGCTCTTCCTTTGAGATAGCCCGTTTTGTTGATCGTAGCGGCGATCAGACGGTCTCCTTCGCTTTTTTCCACAGGGATGCTTTCTCCTGTGATGGCGGATTCGTCTACACCGGAAGCTCCCTCTGTGACGACGCCGTCGGCGGGGATCGAAGCGCCGGGTTTTACGATGAAGATGTCGCCTTCCTCGATTTGTGCGATGGGAATTTCGGTTTCCTGTCCGTTTCGTTCCACGATTGCTGTTTTCGGGGCGAGATCCATGAGTTTTTCGATCGCTTCGCTGGTCTTTCCTTTTGATTTCGCTTCCAGAAATTTTCCTAAGGTAATCAGTGTGAGAATGGTACCTGCTGACTCAAAATAGATATCCATGCTGTAGCGGCTGACCAGTTCCGCATCGCCGTGTCCCAGGCCGTAGCTGAGGCGGAAGATAACGAAAATGCCGTAAATGATAGCTGCGGAAGCTCCTACCGCGATGAGACTGTCCATATTGGGGCTTCTGTGAATTAAAGTGCGGAATCCCACCTCAAAATACGCCCGGTTCAGCCATACGATAGGAAGCAGGAGAAGAAACTGGGAGAAAGCAAAGGTGACAGCATTGGCATCTCCGTGAAAATAGCTGAGCATAAATCCCGGAGGATCTATACCGAGCGCGGAATAAATCATGTGATTCATCGAAATGTACATCAGAGGAATCAACAGACAGAGTGAAACGATAAATCGGAATTTCAGGTTACGAATCTGCTGTTCCTGAGGCGTGCTGCCCTGCTGTGTCTGCGCCGTGGGCGCGGCAGCGCCCGCATTTTTTACAGCAGCGCCATATCCGGCACGTATGACAGTCTGTATGATCTCGTCCTCTCCGGTGATATTTTCGTCATAGGAAAGGCGCATGCTGTTGGTGAGTAGATTAACACTGACATCGGATATACCGTCTAATGCCGATACACATTTTTCGACTCGTGAAGAGCAGGCAGAGCAAGTCATTCCTGTGATCACGAAATTTTGTTTTTTCATAAATCTCTCCTTCCTTCCGCAAAAGGCGGCAATGACTGTATCACGGTGCAGACAAACGCAGATACAGATGCTGCGTTGTATCTTTCTGCCCGGTACAGCCGGATATAAAGATTATTATTTCAGAAGTTTTTCCAGAACATGCGTCAGTTCATCGATTCTTTCGGTTCTGTTGGATTCGTCGGTCTCATTCATGATGCAGCTGTTCATATGAGCGATCAGTATCTCTCTGTTCACTTTGGTGAGAATGGCCTGTGTCGCCATGATCTGATTTGAAACATCGATACAGTAACGATCCTGATCCAGCATTCTCAGGATACCGTCCAGCTGCCCCCGGGCAGTCTTCAGCAGTTTTTCTATTTTGGCTTTATCAGCTTTCATGATACACCTCCTTAGACTACACCCCTGAGGGGTGTTTGCGCTATATTTAAGATAGATCTTTTTGGCTCAGAAGTCAAGCGGGACAATCGAATGTTAAAGAAAAAATTAATAAATATTCCGCAAGTTTCTATATAAAATAATAATATAACGTGCTATTATGATTACGGTTAAAATTTCAATCGTGAAGACATACTCTATTTTTAGATTGTCACGGATGCCTTTAGTAAATAAAGGCATTTTTTAGAAGGGATTAACGGGAGATTAACACTTGCGGGGTGGTATGAGAAAATGAAGGTTAAAGTGAGAAAAAAGAGCCGAATCGCAGTTGCGGTATTGATTTATTTTGTTATCGCGATTTTTATTTTGATTCTGATAAAGTTTCCGGGGGCGGAAAGGATCGATAATAACTGGAAGAATGTAGAGTCTGTCGATGCGGGGACGCAGATTCTGAGCAAATATGATTCGCAGGATACTTCTGCTGTTGCAAAGGAAGTTCGTTCGATTCGTGCCGCGGTCGCTCAGCGTCTGGCGATGGGGGCCAGCGCGGGCGCGAATGCGGGACAGGCCGATCTTGCTGAGATCTTTTCTGACGCGGTGGTGATGGGGGATTCACAGGCCGAAGCTTTCGAGGCTTACGGTATTCTGCCGGTTAGGAGTGTAGCGGCGACCATCGGACGCAGTATCATTACCGCAGAAGAAGATTATGAGAAAACGGTATCGCGAAATCCACGGCAGGTCTTTATTACATATGGAATGAACGATTGCCTGATTTACGGCGGAAATACGGAGAAATTTATTTCCGTCTACAGCGATCTCATCGCCAGACTTCAGGAAGATATTCCTGACGTTCAGATTTACGTCTGCTCGATCATCCTGCCGAGTGATGAAGCGATCAGCAAGAAACCGGATCTGGCAGCGGTGACGAATTATAATGCGGCGCTTCAGCAGCTGTGCGCTCAGCACAGTTTGGTGTATATCGACGCCGGTGCATTGATACGGCCTGATATGTATGCGCCGGACGGCCTGCATATGCAGAAGAGCTTTTACCAGTCCTGGGCTTATTATATGGCTTCCTGCGCTGGTCTCCAGTGAGAAGTACAGGGAGGAATTTTATCGGGAAGGTTGAGAACGTTATGAAGTCTGAGGGAAAAATCGGGAATTTTATACATGAGTTGAGAGAGAATTCTCTTCTGCGTTATAATATCGTAAAGGGAATTCTGCTGATTCTTCTGGTGATCTTTATCGCCGGTCTTCTGTCGGCGAATGCGGGAAGCGACAAGAGTGTCGAGGAGATCGCGCGAATGGTAGTGCCGGATCTGACGCAGGAACAGCAGGAGGGCAATCTTTCTTCTGATACGGAGACGAGTCCGCAGCAGAGCGGGGAGCAGGAGAACACGAGCGATGAAGATGCCGGCGATTCTCAGGAGGAAGGAGTCTTTGACGGAATGGGACAGGCTACAGTCCTGGATTTTAAACGGATCTTCGGCCTGAATGCAGAGGACTATGAGGGAATCGCTTACTTTAAACCGGTTTCTCAGATGGATGTGGAGGAGCTTCTGATCGTTAAGGTAAAATCGGAGGAGCAGATGGAGTCTCTGGAAGAGGCTGCAGACGAGCGCATCGAGAATCAGAAGAAGAGTTTCGATGGATATGGGGCGGCGCAGTGTGCTCTTTTGGAAAAAGCGATTGTCAAGAAAAAAGGAAATTTCCTGTTTTACTGCACGTCGCCGGATGCGGAAGAATACTGTAACAGGTTTGTAGACGCGATGTAAAAAGACCGGATCAGACGGGGTCATTATCAGAGAATACAGCAATAATTTAAGTTTTTATGATTTAAGAGAGGCACAGGGGATGGTTTTCAGCAGTATTATTTTCATATTCGCGTTTCTGCCTGTAACGCTGCTGCTTTATTACGCGGCGCCGGAAGTTTTGAAGAATCCGGTGCTGCTTTTATTCAGCCTTATTTTCTACGCATGGGGAGAGCCTGTTTATGTGGTACTGATGATATTCAGTATTATTTTTAATTATTTGATGGGACTCGATATCGAAGAACGGCGGAAGATCGGCAAACAGTCCGCGAAGAGGAGTCTGATTTTTACGATTGCGGTAGATATCGGTCTGCTGGGATTTTTTAAATATTATGGATTCTTTACGGAAAACCTGAATCAGATTCTCCCTTTCGATCTGCCGTCTGTAGATGTGACGCTTCCGGTGGGGATTTCTTTCTATACTTTCCAGACGCTTTCTTATGTCATCGATGTCTACCGGGGAGAGACGAAAGTACAGCGGAATCTGATTTCTTTCGGCTGTTATGTCACGATGTTTCCGCAGCTGATCGCGGGTCCTATCGTTCAGTATAAAGATATCGACGATCAGCTGAAAAATCGCCGCTTATCTGTGAGTCAGACGGGTGAGGGAGCGGTTCAGTTTATCCGGGGACTGACCAAGAAGGTCATTTTTGCAAATAATATCGGCGCGGTATTTACCGCGATTACGGCGCAGGATATCGCGGATATGTCCGTGCTTTCTGCATGGATGGCCTGTATTGCATATACCTTTCAGATTTATTTCGATTTCGGAGGATACAGCGATATGGCCATCGGCCTCGGGAAGATGCTGGGCTTCCAATTTAAACCGAACTTCGATCATCCTTATATCTCTACGAGTATTACCGAGTTCTGGAGAAGGTGGCATATTTCTCTGGGGACCTGGTTCCGGGATTATATCTACATACCGCTGGGCGGAAGTTACGTAACGCCGGCAAAACATATCCGCAATATGTTTGTGGTATGGCTCTTTACCGGTCTGTGGCACGGAGCCGCGTGGAACTTCGCTTTTTGGGGACTGTACTACGGAGTGCTTCTCACGCTGGAGAAATATTTCCTGCTGAAATATCTGGAAAAATCACCGAAGTTTCTGCAGCATCTCTATACGATGGGAATCGTCATGATCGGCTGGGTGTTTTTCTCCAGCCCTTCTCTGGGCAATGCGGCGTCGTTGCTCGGCGTCATGTTCGGATTCGGCGCTCATCCGCTGGCAGATGATGTGGGTCTGTATTATCTGACCTCCAATCTGCTTCTGATCGGTATCATGATCCTGACCTGCGGGCCGGCGCTTCACAATCTTCTCGATCGGCTGATTTCAATGTCGAAATCACCGAAAGCCACGGCGTTCGTCTGCTATACGCTGATGTTTGTGCTGTGTATCGCTTTCCTCGTAAATGAGACATATAATCCGTTCCTGTATTTCAGGTTCTGATCTGCCGGAAAGGAAGGAGACAGATGTTACATAAATGGATGAAAATGTATCGCAGAACGGAGCGAAATGTATCGGAACCGGATTCTGGAAAAAATCGTTTTGCAGATCGGATGAAAGCAAAGTTTCCTTTTCGCAGGAACAGCTTTTCGGATGCACCGCAAAATAAAGAGGAAAAAGAACAGGGAACGGTTTTGAACGCTCTGCAAAAGGGAGAGATTTTTGCCGGACTTGCGGCAGTCGTTCTGATATTTGCTATCACTGCGGCCAATATTCTTCTGCCGGACAAAGAATTTTCCGAAAAGGAGAACCGCATGCTGGCGGAAAAGCCGGAGATATCGGTTTCCAGTCTGCTGGACGGGCGCTTTATGAAGCACAGCGAATCTTATATGGCGGATCAGTTTATGGCGCGCGATTTCTGGATTTCCCTGCGCTCGCGGTTTCAGCTGCTGATGGGGAGCAGTGATTCCAACGGCGTCTATCGGGGGGAACGGGGATACCTCTTTCAGGCCGCTTCCGAACCGGATGAAGAACACCTGAAAGCCAATGTGGCAGCGATCAACCAGCTGGCGGAGAATACCGACCTGCGTATTTTTATGATGGTGGTACCGACAGCGGCCAATGTACTGGAAGACTACATGCCGAAATTTGCGCCTGCGTCGGATCAGAATCAGAATCTTAAAGAACTGAAAGAGTCGATTTCTCCGAATATCAATTTCATCGAGTCGTATGACACGCTGAAAAAACATGAAAGTGAATATATTTACTATTATACGGATCATCACTGGACGACAAAGGGCGCGTACTATGCTTTTTTGAACGCGGCACCGGCTCTGGGGATACCGAATCCGGAGGAAGTGGAATATACGCGTTATGCGGTTACCGATTCTTTTGCGGGTACGCTGGCGTCTAAAAGCGGATTTCCTCTGAAAAAGAAAGATACGATCGAGATCTGGGTGCCGAAGCAGGATGCGGATAAGATGGAAGCGGAAATCGAAGCTTCAGAAGGGACGGAAAAAGACGGGCAGAGCGGATATAAGCCTTCGGTTCAATATATCGTGGACTATGTGCAGGAGGACAGAAAGAGTGCGAATTTGTATGACAGTGAAAAGCTGGAAAGTACAGATAAATACGCCGTCTTCTTTGGCGGAAATTACCCTCTGATCCGAATCACCACGGCAAATGACACCGGCAAGGAAGGGCCTCTGCTGATCCTTAAGGATTCATATGCCAACTGTTTCGTGCCATTCCTTCTGCCTTACTATGACGAAATTATCATGGTGGACCCGCGTTATTATTATGATGATCTGACCGAGCTGATCAAGACGGAAAAGATCTCTCAGATTCTCTTCCTTTACAATGCGGATACGTTCTTTGAAGATACTTCTTTGGCCGATGTACTGAAGGGTGATGAATCGGGAAACGAATAAGGATTGCATTTGAGGATATGTATTCGTTTCCCGCCGAAGAATGAGGAAAAATAATGAAATTTTGCGGAGAATGCGGGATGGGACTTATAGAAAAGTTTCTGGAGAGTGAAGGAAGAATGGTCCCTTTTTGTCCCAACTGTAATGCTTTTCGTTTTCCTTTGTATAATGTGTGCTGCAGTATGATTGTAATGAACCGGGCAAAAGATCATATCGTGCTGATAAAGCAATATGGGGGCGAAGAATATCTATTGGTCGCAGGCTATGTTAATCAGGGCGAGAGTGCGGAAGAAACTGTAATAAGGGAAATAAAGGAAGAACTGGGTCTGAGTGTAAAAAAATTAAAATATAATAAAAGTGAGTATTTCCCCAGAACGAATACACTGATGCTCAATTTCGGCGTTATTGTCGAAGAGACTTCTTTAGACGGCATTGCGCAGGATGAGCTGGATTTCGCTCAATGGTTTACCTTTGAGGAGGCGAAAGAACATCTTTTAAAGGGCTGTCAGGAAGGGGGGCTGGCAGGAGAGTTTTTCTTGTATCATTTAGACAATCTGTCTAAAAACTGGGGATGATATCCGATATGCGGATGGGAAAAACTTTCTGTCTGCAGAGGAGGGAAACGATGAATGAAGAACGGACGTGTCTTACTTGCAGCAGGTTTTCAGAAAACGGATTCTGCAGACTGCTCACCGCTCTTGAGGTGGAGGAGTGCCTGAGAAAAGGACGGCTGGCGCGCTGGTCCAGCAAGTACAATGAACAGTACGAGATGGATCTGGAGGAACTGGATCCGGAGTGATGATCCGGGTCTCAGACGCGGCAGAGAAATTTTCAAAAGTCCGCCGGGGTGATTTTTTTAATGTCATCCGGCGTTTGAAAATCGGAAAATTAAAGAGAGCGGCATTCCCTTTCCCCTGCATTTTACAGGTTCCGGGAAGCGCCGCTCTTTCTTTTTTGCGGAAGCTGCCGTGACCGAATCATCGGCGGATCAGCTAAATGTCCGGTACGCCTTTACAGATGGTCCAAGTCATCGGGCTTCTTGACTTCAGCGTTCCAGCGGAATCGTAACCGGGCCGTCGTTGAGAAGGCTGACTTTCATGTCTGCGCCGAACTCGCCGGATTCCACGTGGATATCCAGTTCGGTGAGTTTTTTTATAAAATATTCGTAAAGCGCGCTGGCGGCCTTTGGGGCGGCCGCTGCTGTGAAACTCGGCCGGTTTCCTTTTCTGCAGTCGGCATATAGGGTGAATTGAGAGACGACGAGTATTTCACCTCCGATATCTCTGACCGAGAGATTCATTTTTTGGTTTTCATCTTCAAAGATTCTCATATTTACTATTTTTCCTGCGATGTAATCCGCGGTGTCTTCTGTGTCTTCGGGTCCGACGCCCAGCAGGACGAGGAGACCCCGGCCGATTTTACCGGAGACCTGTCCGTCGATAGTTACGTCTGCGTGGGAAACTCTCTGAATGATTGTTTTCATATCCGGTTCTCCTGTTATCTTTATTATTCCGACGCCCAGCCGGCGGCGCAGCCGACCGCTTTGTGCCACTGTGCGAGACGGTTTCTGCGGATTTCTTCGGTACAGTCCGGGACGAAGATTTTTTCCGTACGGCGGAGTGACGCGAGTTCCTCTGTATTTTTCCATACACCTGCAGCCAGGCCGGCGAGATATGCGGCGCCCAAGGCGGATGTTTCGACGCAGGCCGGTCTGTTTACCGGGATATTCAGCATATCCGCCTGAAACTGCAGCATCAGATCGCTGACGCTGGCACCGCCGTCGACGTTGAGTCCGGTCAGAGAATATTCGGAATCCTCCGACATGGCGCGAATCAGATCAGACACCTGAAAGGCGATGGCTTCAAGCACCGCCCGCGCGATATGACACTTATTGCTTCCGCGGGTCAGGCCGATGATCGTTCCTCTGGCATACATATCCCAGTAAGGAGCGCCTAATCCCGTGAATGCCGGTACGATGACGACGCCGCCGCTGTCGGGCACTTCTGCGGCCAGGGTATCGCATTCCGGTGAGCTGGAGATGATCCCCAATTCATCTCTGATCCATTGGATGGTGGAGCCGCCGTTGAATACGCTTCCTTCCAGGGCGTAGACCGGTGTTTCATTTTCGCCCAACACCCAGGCGACCGATGTAACGAGACTATTTTTGGAACGGATGCGGGAGGATCCTGTGTTCATCAATGTGAAACATCCCGTACCATACGTGTTTTTGATATCTCCGGGGTGAAAGCAGGTTTGACCGAACAGAGCCGCCTGCTGGTCGCCGGCGGAGCCGCAGATCGGAACGTCCTTTAATTCTTTCAGGGATCCGGGCAGGCTGTGGGTGAGTACGCCGTATCGCTGTGAGTTGGGAACCGGCTGCGGAAGCATGATTCGGGGCACTCTCGTGATTTCGCAGAGCCGGTCGTCCCATGTCAGTTTTTCGATGTCGAAGAGCATCGTGCGCGCGGCATTAGAATAATCCGTCACATGGGCCCTGCCTCCGGTCAAGTTCCAGATGAGCCAGGTGTCGATCGTTCCGAAGAGCAGATCACCCTGCTGCGCCTGGCGGCGTGCGCCGGGCACATGATCGAGAATCCAGCTGATTTTTGTAGCGGAGAAGTAGGCGTCGATGAGAAGTCCTGTCTTTTCTTTTATATATTCGTCGAAACCTTCTGAAATCAGCCGGTCGCATTCGGCGGCTGTACGCCGGCACTGCCAGACGATAGCGTTGTATACGGGTTTTCCCGTATGCCTGTCCCAGACGACGGTGGTTTCTCTCTGGTTCGTAATGCCGATACCGGCGATATCGGCAGGCGAAAGGCCGCTCTGTTCAAAAGCGCTTTGCAGAGCCTGCAGCTGAGTGTTCAGAATTTCTTCCGGATCGTGCTCCACCCAGCCGGGCTGTGGATAAATCTGCCGAAAGGGCAGCTGCGCTCTCGATACGATCTCTGCGTTTTTATTAAAAATGATAGCTCTCGAACTGGTGGTTCCCTGATCGAGAGCGATTATATATTCTCCCATGATACTTTCCTTTCTGTCGTGGTCGTGTCTATTATACACGAAATCCTGCGCTGATGCAGGAGAATATGGCGGGAAAAAGTGCGAAAACAAGCGAAAAAGCGGGTCACATCAAGGGCTGAATTTGTTGACAAGCCACGCAATGCATAATAAAATAACATTTGTATCGTCATACAGTTAAGGAGAAACAGTCAAATGATCGAGATAAAAGATCTGGCAAAGATTTACAATACAGAACATGGAGAATTTAAGGCGATTGAAAATATTAATCTGACGATAGAAGATGGTGATATTTTCGGGATCATAGGGATGAGCGGCGCAGGAAAGAGCACGCTGCTGCGGTGTATCAATCTGCTGGAGCGTCCGACTTTGGGACAGATTCTCATCGACGGTCAGGATGTTACGAGCCTTGACGGCAAGGCGCTTCTGCAATTGCGCAGAAAGATCGGAATGATTTTTCAGAGATTTAATCTGCTGATGCAGCGCACCGTCGAAGAAAATGTATCTTATCCGCTGGAAGTGTGCGGTTATCCGAAAGAAAAGAGAGCGGAGAGAGTCGCGGAACTCCTGGAACTGGTAGATCTCTCTTCAAAGGCAAAGAGTTATCCGGTACAATTGTCCGGCGGACAGCAGCAGAGAGTATCGATAGCGAGGGCGCTGGCCAACAACCCTCCGATTCTGCTGTGCGATGAGCCTACCTCGGCTCTGGATACGCTGACGACGAATTCACTGCTTGAGCTCTTGAAAGATATCAATCAGAAGCTGGGCGTAACGGTTATCATCATCACCCATGAGATGAGCGTCGTTCAGAAAATCTGCAATAAGGTTGCTGTTATCAACGATGCGCATATCATCGAGCAGGGACTGACAAAAGATGTTCTGTCAGATCCGAAGGAAGAGATGACGCAGCTTCTTCTGAAGGAAATATCTGCGGGAGGTGAAGTCGATGGCTGATTTCTTTTCTGAATACGGTTTGATGCTTCTGACCGAAACAGGAGCGACGCTGGCGATGGCGCTGATCTCCACGCTAATTGCATATATCGTAGGAATCCCTCTCGGCGTATTGGTGACGATTACCAGCGATCATTCGATTCTTCCCTGCCGTCCGGTAAATATGATTTTGGGTTGGATTGTCAACATGGGACGTTCGATACCTTTTATCATTCTTTTAGTGGCTCTGATGCCGTTTACCCGTATGATCGTAGGATCTGCGGTGGGAATACGCGGAGTTATCGTGCCGCTGAGCATCGCGGCGATTCCTTTCGTCGCGCGGATGATAGAGACGGCGTTGGCGGAGATCGACGGAGGACTCATCGAGGTGGCACACGCTACCGGATCTACCGTATGGCAGATCATCTGGAAGGTTCTGCTGCCGGAGAGTATCCCGTCTATTCTGATGGGCGTTCCGATCACTCTGATCACGCTGGTGGGATATTCCGCTATGGCAGGCGTCGTAGGCGGCGGCGGCCTGGGGGATGTAGCACTGCGTTTCGGTTACTATCGTTATGAGACGCCAGTGATGATCGCGACGATTATCGTGCTGATCATACTGGTACAGATCATGCAGTCTTTAGGATCTTTTATCGCCCGCAAGAGCGATAAGAGAATCAGAAAATAGAGTTTATTTTGTAAAAAGGAGAGAAGGAAATGAAAAAGTTATTAGCAGTATTAATGGTTTCCATCCTCGTATTTGCCGCAACGGCATGCGGAGATCAGAAAGCTCCTGCGTCTTCTGACGGCGGAAGCGCGCAAAACGGTGATGCCACTACGATTACTGTAGCTGCATCTCCTACGCCGCATGCAGAAATCTTAGAGGCTTTGAAAGATAAGCTGGCAGACGAGGGGATTGAACTCAAAGTCAAGGTATATAATGACTATGTCGTTCCGAATACTGTGGTAGAAGACGGGGAAGTAGATGCAAATTACTTCCAGCATTTAGATTACCTTGAAGATTTTAATGAGAAAAACGGTACGCATCTGGTATCCGCAGCGGGTATCCACTATGAGCCGATGGGAATTTTCCCGGGTAAGGATAAGAGCGCTACCTTGGATAAGATTGCCGATGGAGCGAAGATTGCGATTCCAAATGATACGACAAATGAAGCCCGCGCGCTGCAGCTTCTGGTAGCGGAAGGACTGATCGAGCTCGATCCGGAGGCGGGGCTGGAAGCGACGCCGAAGGATGTCACGAAAAATGAACATAAGATCGAATTTGTCGAAATGGAAGCGGCGGCTCTTCCGACCGTGCTGGCCGATGTGGATTTTGCGGTAATCAATGGCAATTACGCATTGGGCGCAGGTCTGACCGAGGCGGATGGTCTGGCGTTTGAAGCGGCGGATTCCGAAGCTGCAAAGACATACACGAATGCTCTTGTAGTAAAAGAGGGCAACGAAGATAATCCAGCTATAAAGAAGCTGGTGGAAGCTCTGACTTCTGATGAGTGCAGAGCGTTCCTGGAAGAGAAATACAAGGGAATGGTGATTCCTGTATTTTAGCGGTTCATGAGCTTCACCGCTTCTGTGAGAGGTGAAACTTGATGACGGCTTACAAACTGGATAGAAACAAAACTACCGCCCGGCGCGCAGTGCGCCGGGCGGTAGTTTTGTTTCTGGTTAAAAAAAGCTTTTCATCAGAATTTCGACGATAATTAATTCGGCTGCAATCAGTCCGACGATGACGCCGACAGCGATGAGAGCTTTTTTTCTGCTGTTTCCTTCGTTGTTGCTCATTTAAGCGTTGTTCTCCTTTTTGGGTCTGACCCACCAGTCGAGATCCGTATATTTCGCCTGAAGTTCTTTGATCTCTTTTCTCGTGTCGAGGAAGAGCTGTTTTTTTTCTGCGAGATAGTCCGCGTGGATGTCCAGACTCCTGTGCGTCAGGTGGTGGTTGAAAGAAGGATCGTAATCCATTTTGAGGCCGTTTTCTCCAGGGACAAGTTTTCCTTCGCCGGCGCAGACACAGCACCGTATCTTACCGTCAGGATGAATATGAAGGGCTGTACTGGAGCAGAACGGACATTCCAGCGCTTCGGAAGTCGGTGCGGGCAGACCCTTACTGCCGTTTTCCAGCAGGGATGCCAGGCGGCGGAGTTTCTGCAGATTTTCGCCTTTGACGCTGTCTCCCGGCAGCGTAGCGAGCATCAGTTCCGTACCGATGACATTGCAGTGAAATTTTCTGGCGAAGAGCACGAGGTCTTCTTTTGACATACCCTCCCATCCATCAAATCCGTAGGAGACGGCGATGACGCAGTCTGCGGGACCGAAGTTCCGGTACTCGCTGACGAGACTGATCAGGCGGTCTAAAACGCGTTTGATCGTAGTGTGGCCTCCCAGCATATAAGCGGGTGCGGCGACTACAACTTTATCCGCCTGACGGACCTGTTCGACGAGAAAGCCCAGATCGTCTTTGAGTTTGCACAGAGAGCCCTGCGGGACACAGGCATAACAGGCGGTACATGTTTTGATGTCGAGATCGTTGATGTTGATCATCGCTTTTTCCCAGGAATCCGGGAGTGTATTCAGAATTTCTTTGGCTGCTAATTCGGAATTTCCGCCTCTGCGGGGAGATGATATGATTCCTAAAACACGCATGGTAATCCTCCTTTTTAATATGATTATTTGAATTGTCTACAGTATAGCATAAACGCCGGAGAAAATCTTGTAATATATGCATGAAAATATTATGCAGTGCAAATTATATGAAATGACTGGGAGGAAAAAGATTTCTCCCGGGGAATATCCGGCAGAACCGGGGCATAAAAATAAAAGATAGGCGAATGTGGGATGAGCTGTGATTTCCAGGGGAATCAAAGGAAAAATCAATTGCTTTATTGATAAAAAATATCAATTATGATAAACTGTTTCCGCATAATAGCCTGAACTAACTTTAATTCCGGAAAAAGTTGATGAGATAAGAAGATTTGATGAGGTGATTTTGTGACTCTGGACATACTTCCCATCGGGGAATCAGCGATGATCACTGCTGTCGGCGGTCAGGGCGGTCTGCGGAGGAGGCTGCTGGATATGGGGCTGACGCCTTATACCAAAGTGACGGTGCGCAAGGCGGCTCCTATGGGTGATCCGATTGAGATTACGCTGAGGGGATATGAATTGACACTGAGGGTAGAAGACGCCCGAAAAATTGAAATAGAAGAGATCAGAGATATATGAAATTTGCATTGATTGGAAACCCGAACTGCGGGAAGACGACGTTGTTTAACCAGCTCACAGGGAGCAAACAGCATGTGGGAAATTTCCCGGGAGTTACGGTGGATAAAAAAGAAGGCAGAATCCGCAAACATGAGGAAGCTGCGGTTGTGGATCTGCCGGGGATTTATTCCCTGTCTCCGTATACGGCGGAGGAAATCGTCACCAGAGATTTCCTGATTAAAGAAAGACCTGATGGAATTATAAATATCGTCGATGCCACCAATATAGAACGCAACCTCTATTTGACGCTGCAGCTTCTGGATCTGAATATTCCGATGATTCTCGCGCTCAATATGATGGACGTAGTGACGTCTAACGGCGGGAAGATCGATGTAGAGGGCATTGGAAATCGTCTGGGGATTCCGATTATTCCTATTTCCGCTTCCCGGAATCAGGGCGTGGATGACCTGATCAGCCGCGCGGTAAAGATGGTACATAACAGAACAAAACCGGAGCGGAGGGACTTCTGCACCGGAGATGTGCACCGGGCGATTCATTCCATTGCGCATCTCATCGAGGATGAGGCGAGGGCCGGCGGAGTTTCGCTGCGATTTGCTGCGATTAAGCTGGTCGAAGGCGATGAGGTGATAATGAGAGAGCTGCGGATTCAGGAGCCGGAGCAGGATATCATCCGGCATATCGTCGATGATATGGAGTTTCACTGCGGTATGGATCGGGAGGCGGCGCTGGCCGATGCGCGGTACAAATACATCGAGCAGCTGTGCCGAGATATGGTGGTCAAGCCTCATGAGACGAGAGGACAAAAGCGGTCTGTCCGCATCGACCGGGTGCTGACTCACAGGATCTTTGCGATTCCCATTTTTCTGGGGATCATGATGTTTATTTTCTGGATTACTTTCGGTGCGGTAGGCGCGACTCTGAGCGACTGGTTTTCCATGGGGATCGATTTTTTTATCGGGCAGGCGGATCGTGGTCTGACCGCGCTTCATATCAATGAAACGCTCCGGTCTCTGATCATCGATGGCGTATGCTCGGGAGTGGGCAGTGTCCTGTCGTTTCTTCCTACGATCGTTCTGTTGTTTTTCATGCTTTCGATTCTGGAAGACAGCGGTTATATGGCCAGGGTGGCTTTTGTCATGGATAATCTGCTTCGGAAGATCGGATTGTCGGGCAGGTCTTTTGTACCTATGCTTATCGGATTCGGCTGTTCCGTTCCGGCGATTATGGCGACGAGAACCCTGTCAAGCGAACGGGACCGTAGGCTGACGATCATGCTGATTCCGTTTATGTCCTGCAGTGCGAAGCTGCCGATTTACGCGATGTTCACCGCGGTGTTTTTCACGGAATACCGGGCGCTGGTGATGATCAGTCTCTATCTGTTGGGAATTTTCATCGGAATTTTGTGCGGTTTTGTCATGAAAAGACGGATGTTTGACGGAGAGCCAATCCCGTTCGTCATGGAACTTCCGGAGTATCGGATGCCTGCGGCGCGCAGTGTGATTCTGCATATGTGGGAAAAGGCGAAGGATTTTGTACGAAAGGCTTTTACCGTGATCTTTCTGGCGACGATCGTCATCTGGTTTCTGCAGACCTTCGATGTCCGCTTTAATCTCGTGGCGGACAGCAGCGACAGTATGCTGGCCGGTCTGGGGCATCTTTTCGCACCGGTTCTGGCGCCTCTGGGTTTCGGCGACTGGCGTTCAGCGACAGCGTTGCTTACCGGTTTTTCCGCAAAGGAAGCGGTAGTCAGCACGTTGACCGTGCTGACCGGAGCGGGCGATTCTTCGCAGCTTGCCGTTTTGCTGGGTGATATTTTTACGCCGCTTACAGCGTATTGTTTTTTGGTGTTCTGTCTGCTGTACACGCCTTGTGTGGCGGCGGTGGCGGCAGTCAGGCGCGAACTGGGCGGAATGCGCCGTGCCTGCGGAGTCGTCGCATTTCAGCTGATTGTGGCTTGGGCGGTTACTTTTATCGTATACCGCGTGGGGTTGCTGTTCTTCTGATCGTGTGAGAAAAGCATGAGTTTTTGTATACGAAAAGTATAGAATCATGTTTCGCTTATGCGTATTTGCGCGGCTTTCGCCGCATTGTAAAATACGACAGCGGAGCTCACGAAGCGAGCGAAGGAAGACGGTTTCTGCTGTCTGTTGCGCGCGGTAGAAATGTGCATTTTACATTGCGACTGAAGTGCGGATGAAAAACCTCCGAATATTTCAGGTTTCTTTTGTTCCTGAGATATCCGGAGGTTTTAATTTTTGATTTTCTGGGTGTAAAGGTCCCGGGTCGGGTGATGAAATGTTTTTCTTCGGGGGAATATCCCGCTTTTTCTGTTTATACGGTCATAGATGCAGATGCGTTCCTGCGCTGTACTGCGCATATTGGAGGTCGGCATGTCATATTGTTTACAGGAGGTTAGTTTATTGTGGAGAGAAAGCGAAATTACACACAGATCGGATCTGTAGGGATCCGGAGAATAAAAATCATTTTCTTCGCGGTCTGTTTCGCGGCGGGAGGATGTCTGCTGATGCAGCAGATATTTTCCGTCGAACCTCTGACGGTATTCGGTATCGAAGAGAAACCGCTGATACTCATCGATCCCGGTCACGGAGGGATCGACGGAGGCGCGGAAAATGCCTCGGGAACCTGTGAAAAGGATATTAATCTGGCGATCAGTTTTCTGCTGAAGGAAAAGTTGGAGCCCTATGGTGTGGATATAAAAATGACGAGGGAAAAGGACGAGGGTCTTTATACCGGCGTTAAAAACGATGGGACCGACGATATGGAAATCGAAGGGCACCGCAGTATCCGAAGTCTGAAAACAGAAGATCTGAACGCGCGCAGAGATATGGCGCAGGATCTGGAGCCGGAGGTATTTATCAGCATTCATCTCAACAGTTTTAAGCAGGACCGGTCTGTCTGCGGGGCTCAGGTTTTTTTCAGTCCCGGGAGTACTCAGGAGATCGGGGAACGCAGCCGTCAGCTGGCGGAATTAATTCAAAAAGCGTTCCGGGAACAGAGCGGAGGCGTCAATGACCGGACGGCGATGAGAAAAAACGATGTTCTGATTATGAAAAATGCCAGCGTTCCTACGGTTATCGCTGAGTGCGGTTTCCTTTCCAATCAGAATGAGGCAACTCTGCTGGTAAAAGCGGAGTATCAGGAACAACTGGCGGAAGCGATGAAACAGGGAATTCTCACATATCTGGGAATCGATGAAAACGAGGCGGAAAAATCCGGGGATTCTGAGACGAACGGTGAAGCATCCGAAAAAAGGAAAGACAAAAAAATTGTGATCAGCGGCTGATCAGTCGAAAATTTCCGAAATAATTTCAGAAGAACCTCGCTTGTGGATAGTTACTATAAAATGTGGATAACTTTTATGGAAAAATTTGTATTTGTGATTAAAAAGCTATAAATTACAATGGTTATAGCTGTTTTTGTTTTGCACACAGAGCTGTGGAAAACTGTGTGGAAATTGTGCAAAACCCGTGGATAACCTGTGTAAAAGCGGAAAAAAGTTTGGAATTTGAGCATAGGAGAATATTCTTCAGTTATCAACAAAATGATGAAAAAGGTTTACTATAATCAGTCGAAAAAAGTTATGAAAGGAAGGGCGCCGGCGAAAATTTTCGAAGGACTGCGAAAATCAGAATTTAATGTTCCGAAGAGATGCAGGTATGATATACTGATAAGCAATGAGTGCGAACATTTGCGATGAAAAAGTGGGAGGTTTTTCGTATGAAACACGTATTATATGCTTTGATGGAGAATAAGCCAGGCGTACTCAGACGCATTTCGGGACTTTTCGGCAGAAGAGGCTATAATATAGATTCCATCGTGGCCAGTGCGACAGAAGATGAGAATGTCACCAGTATGACGATCGTCGTGGACGGTGATGAGTATATACTGGATCAGGTGATCAAACAGCTGGCGAAACTTCAGGAGATTATCGATGTCGTCAACGTTTCCGATCTGGCGGCGGTGAGAAGACAGCTGCTGCTGATGAAGGTTTCGGCAGCTCACGATACGCGGCTGGATATCATACAGCTGGCAGATGCCTTCGGAGCGAGAATCGTAGATATCAAATCGGATTATATCATCATAGAAGCTACTGCGGAGGATGAAGTCACTTCTTCGATTGTAGAGACGTTCGAACCTTACGGCATCATTTCTCTGATCAAGACGGGAACCGTAGCTCTGAAAAAATAGCAGAGCGCGCCGCGGCAAAAAACACGCGGCCGGCGGGAGAGCGAGGAATCCGTGAGATGAAGGAAAGACGCGGAGGATATAGTTTTAGAAGAAAAGCCGGAGATCAATTCTCCGGCTTTTTGCATACCAGACTGAGAAATTCATCGAAATCTTCAAAGTCACTTTTGATGAATTCATAAACTACAGGTTCTTTGAATTCGAATTTTTTTATGACCTGCATGTAATTCGGCATCATAGCGAAAGTGATGTGGAGCTCCGCTTCAAAGACAGCTTCGAAGGTATAAGCGATAACCAGCAGCTGATTGCTGTCCGTCAGATAATACATGGCGCGGATGTCGTCATTCATCTTGTAGACCTGGCGTCCCACATGATCGTTTGTGTCATAAAAATCGATATACAGACGGCCGTTGTCATAGGCGGTTTCGGTAAATGCCTCTACATAGGCGCTGAAAGAATCCTGGAACATCGTGTTGTCGCTGTCGACCTCATAGACGGTGATGAATTCGGAACAATTCATAATCATGGCGGCTTCCGCGCTGGTGATCGTAAAGGCGGAGCACCTGCGGGCGGAGACGACGCGGCACGGTTTCATCTGCAGCTTGATTTCTGACGTGATGATATGATAACGATTTCCGTATTCCACTACCGATTCGCACATGTAAGTCCGGTCGGACAGATTGCCGAAGGATTCTATCGTATTGCGGCAGAGAGCAGCCGGCTGTTTCAGCGGATAAATGCCGAAATCCGGGATGTCCGGAAGATAGTCGGGCGTTACCGTGACCGGTGAAGCCGGAGCAGGGGGAGTTTCACTGTTTTGCCGTTTTTCAGAACGGACGGTATCTCCGGGTGGTGTATTCTGTGAATCATCCGTCTCTTTCGCCTGCAGAGCCGAAGGCGCTGTGAGAAAAGCGGCGCCCCGTATATCTTTCGCAAACGTTCTCATCAGAAAATAATTGAGGATATAGTTCGGCAGGTCGATATGACCGCAGATACGGCTGACGAGAGACTCGTAGTTCTCCAGGGACAGCGTCTGCTCCGGCAAAAGGAGAAATTTATAATTTTCATAGCCTTCGGCCAGTTCCTGCTTAAATTTTTTGTTTATTTTTACATAGGACTGTATGAGAAAACGCGCTTCCTCTTCTGTGACGGGGACGACGCTGCCTCCAAGGGCGCCGATCAGCCGCCTTCTCTCTGCCGCAATGAGTTGCGGATTGTCGCCATATGCTTCCGTATAGGATTCCAGGCCGAATTCTTCGGCGTCGAGATAAAATATCTGATTCAATGTTTTCACCTGGGAATCTTCGACGACGTCCCATTTCAGTTCCAGACCGATGACTCCCATGAGGCGGGTATTTGTAGCGTATCCGGAAACGAACTTCCGGCCGCGGCATTCGGGGGAGAGACTTTTTCCGCCTCTGATTACGGTAAAATTCGGTTTCATAGAAATCTCCTTTTCAATTATCTGAATTATAGCGTATTTGACTGCCGATGTGGATACCTTATGAGAAATCGGGCTTAAAATTATTTTTTTCCGCAGCGTGCGCAGGGCAGGCTCTCCTCTCTTCCGCTGTGTTGAAAAGGCGCGTTTGCGCGATATTTTCAGACTGCGGAGTAGACGCGGTAAAAAGCGGCGGTACAGGGAACAGCGCCGTGGCCGCCGCGGTTTGTCTTGAAGGACTTTTTGAAAACGGCGGGAAAAATTTGGACTCCGCTGGAATGTGTGTGAAGGTTGTGTGTTTTTTTTAAGCTTAAGTTGACCGAAGAGAGCAGATATTATAAAATTTTTAGTTAGATATGACCTGAAAATATAAAACGGCATACTTTTGATATAAATGGAGAAATGAGCGCACTATCTGAAAGACAGTATATGAAAGGAAAATAAAAATGGGTACGAAAGTAGTAAAATTCGGCGGTTCCTCTGTGGCCGACGCCATTCAGCTGAGCAAGGTAAAAAATATTATTCTGTCGGATCCTGACAGAAAATATGTGATCGTTTCAGCGCCGGGAAAACGTTATTCGGATGACAATAAGGTGACAGATCTTCTCTATCTGTGCAAAACCCATGTAGATCACAATATTCCGGTTGACCATATTTTTCAGGTGATCTGCGACAGATTCCGAATCATGGAAGTGAACCTGAAAGTCGATGTGAATATCAGCGCTGAGCTGGAGGAGATCAGAAAAAATCTCAAACCGGGTGTGACGGCCGATTATATCGCCAGCAGAGGCGAATATCTGTGCGGACGTCTGACCGCGGCTTATCTGGGATATGATTTTGTCGATCCGGCCGGTCTGATTCTCTTCGATGAGAAGGGCAGATATCTGTCGGAGGAGACGCAAAAGACTCTGTCCGCGGAGCTGGCAAAGCATAAGAACGCTGTAATTCCAGGCTTTTACGGGTCTATGCCGGACGGTTCTATCAAGACTTTCTCGAGAGGCGGGTCCGATGTCACCGGGTCTCTCGTAGCGAAAGCGGTCAACGCGGATATCTATGAAAACTGGACGGATGTTTCGGGTTTCCTGATGGCGGATCCGAGAATCGTCGAGAACCCGAAGCCTATCGAGAGAATTACATACAAAGAACTGCGGGAACTGTCTTATATGGGAGCCAGCGTACTTCATGAGGACGCGGTTTTCCCGGTGAGGGAAGTAAATATTCCGATCAATATCCGAAATACAAACGAACCGGAGAATCCGGGTACGATCATATCCGATACGCCGTCTCCGACGCAGAATATTATCACCGGAGTGGCGGGAAGGAAGGATTTTGTCGTCATTGCGCTGTATAAGAATATGATGAATTCCGAGATCGGATTTGTGAAACGTCTGCTGACGATCCTGGAAAACAATGACATCTCTTTTGAACACTTGCCGAGCGGAATCGATACCGTCTGCGTCATCATCTCCGAAAAGCAGCTGGAAGGGAAAATGCAGGATCTCCTGTACGATATCGAAAAACGTCTCAAACCGGATTCCATCGACATCTATCAGGATATGGCGCTGATCGCTACGGTAGGACTGGGGATGAGCCGAAGACTGGGCGTATCCGCGACCTTGTTCGGCGCGCTGACGGAAGCCGACGTGAATGTGCGTATGATCGATCAGGGGTCCAGCGAAATGAATATCATCGTCGGTGTGGAAAACGATCAGTTCGAGGCTGCGATCCGTGCTATCTACGGAGCGTTCGTATCATAAAACAGACCGCGGCGGAACGCCGCAGAAATCACGGTCAAATAGAGAAACGTCCGTCGAAGGCGGATGGGGATACACAGGATGTGTCATAACAGGAAAAGAGGAAAAGTATGGGTGTAATGGAATTGGTGTTCGGAGACCTCAATAAAAAAGAGGTGAAGAAACTGGAAAAAATCGCGCTCCAGGTGGAAGCTTATGATGAAGCGATGCAGCAGCTGACCGATGATGAACTCCGGGCGAAGACAAAAGAATTTCAGGACAGATGTCAGAACAAAGGCGAATCTTTAGACAGTCTTCTGCCGGAGGCTTTTGCGGTCTGCCGGGAAGCGGCCTTCCGCGTACTGGGGATGAAACATTTCCACGTACAGATTATCGGCGGTATCGCTCTTCATCAGGGCAGGATCGCTGAGATGAAAACCGGTGAAGGTAAGACCCTGGTAGCGACGCTGCCCGCATATCTCAACGCGCTGGAGGGAAAAGGCGTTCACGTGGTAACGGTCAATGATTATCTGGCAAAGCGAGATATGGAATGGATGGGAAAGGTCTACACTTTCCTGGGACTGACCGTAGGAGGCGTCTTCCACAATGTGGATCCTGCGGCGAGAAAACAGGCTTATCTGGCGGATATTACCTATGGTACGAACAACGAATTCGGCTTTGACTATCTCCGAGATAACATGGTCAGTTATAAGGAAAATATGGTGCAGCGAGAGCTGAATTACGCTATCGTGGACGAGGTGGACAGTATTCTCATCGACGAAGCGAGGACGCCGCTGATCATTTCCGGCGTAGGTGAGAAATCTACGGATCTCTATCTTCAGGCAGATCGTTTTGTCCGCGGATTTAAAAGAGATGCGGATTTCACGATGGATGAAAAAGATAAGACGATTTCGCTGACGGAAGAAGGCGTGGACCGCTGCGAAAATTATTTCGGTCTGGAAAACTTTTCCGATCCGGAAAATATGGAACTGAATCATCACATCATGCAGGCTCTCAAGGCCCATAACATTATGAAGCGCGATGTGGATTATGTCGTAAACGACGGCGAGATTATCATCGTCGATGAATTTACCGGACGTCTGATGTACGGCAGAAGATACAGCAATGGTCTGCACCAGGCTATCGAGGCGAAAGAAGGTCTGTCTGTACGCAGCGAATCAAAGACGCTGGCGACGATCACGCTGCAGAATTACTTCCGCATGTTCAACAAATTAGCCGGTATGACCGGTACTGCGAAGACGGAAGAAGAAGAATTCCGCGATATCTATAATATGGATGTCGTGATTATTCCGACCAACAAAGAGATCAAGCGCCGGGATCTGGAGGACAGTGTCTATCTCAATGAACAGGCGAAATTTAAGGCGATCGCCGAAGAAATCGTGGAAGTCCACGCTACGGGAAGGCCGGTTCTGGTGGGAACGATATCGATCGAAAAGTCGGAAGCGATCAGCGAACTTCTGAAAAAGAAGGGAGTAAAGCATAACGTGCTCAATGCGAAGCATCACGAGAGGGAAGCCGCTATCGTCGCAGAGGCCGGACGTCTCGGGATGGTCACCATCGCTACCAATATGGCGGGACGAGGCACCGATATCATCCTGGGGGGAAACCCGGAATTTGAAGCAAAAAAAGAGATGCGCAAGCTTGGGTACGATGAAAATACGATTTCCTATGCGTCCAGCCGGATTCCTCTCGAGGACGAAGAACTCATCGCGGCCAGAGAAGAATACGATAAACTCTATGAAAAGTATGCAGAGGAACGCAGGGAAGAACACGATAAAGTCATCGAATTGGGAGGTCTTCACATTATCGGTACCGAACGCCATGAATCCAGACGTATCGACAATCAGCTGCGGGGCCGTGCCGGCAGACAGGGAGATCCGGGTTCCACCAGATTTTTCGTGGGACTGGACGACGATCTCATCCGTCTTTTCGGCGGGGAGCGGATTCAGGTTATGATGCAGAAGCTGGCGTCTTCGGGAGACGAGGCTATCGAATCCAAGATGCTGACGAAGACCATCGAAAATGCGCAGAAGAAAGTAGAGGGCCGAAACTTCACTTCCCGTAAATATGTCCTGCAGTATGACAATGTCATGAATAAGCAGAGAGAAATCATCTACTCCGAGAGAAGACGTGTTCTGGACGGGGAAGATCTGCGGTCTCACATTCTGTCCATGGCCGAGGAATTTGCGGATGAAGCGCTGGAGACGTGTACTGCGGAGTCCAAGTTCTCCGAGGAATGGGATCTGCCGGCTCTCGAGACGACGATGAAGCGTCTCTGGGGAGGTTTCACTCTGCCGGAATACGGCGACAGCCCGGATATCACGCCGGAGCAGTTAAAAGAAGACGTGCACCGCATTATCGAGGAGGGTTATGCGGTGAAGGAAGCTGAGATCGGCGAAGACCGCATGAGAGATCTGGAACGTATGATTCTCATCCGCGTCGTGGACAATAAATGGATGGACCACATCGACGCGATGGATCAGCTGAAGACGGGCATCGGACTGAGAGGTCTGGGTCAGCAGGATCCGGCGATGGCTTATGCGGCGGAAGGCTTCGATATGTTTGAGGAAATGATCGGCACTATCAAAGAAGAAGCGGTCAAATTCTGTTTTAATGTCACTGTTCAGACGAATGCCGAGCGCAGGCAGGTGATGGAGGCTAAGAGCGCGGAGAAGGAAGAAGCCGCTCCTTCCGTGGGCGGAGCAAGAGCCGCCGCGCAGCCGAATATACCGAAAGAGGCTCCGTCGGCCCAGTCGGTTAGCAGCGATGCGAAGCCGGAACCGGTACGGCGTGAGACACCGAAGATCGGAAGAAACGACCTGTGTCCGTGCGGTTCAGGAAAGAAATATAAAAATTGCTGCGGAAAGAACGAATAGCTCTGCGGCGTCCCGCCGTACCGGCGATCCCCGGGATACCCTGCGAAAAAAGGTAATTCCGGGATGACGGAAATGGACGCCGTCTGCGCGGCGGTTCGTTCTGCCGACAGCACAGGTGAAAATCCTGTTTTTCGTACGGATAATGTATATATGTGTAAATTTGAAAGGATGTGAGAAGTATGCTGGAACTGGATCAGATCAAGTACGAGATGCCTTCAGTCCGCAATAATTTGGCAGAACTGGGTGAGTCCCTTTGACGTCGCGGGACTCAGAGATAAATTAGAAAAGATCGATCAGGAGCTCCAGAAGGAAGGTCTCTGGGATAATCCCGAGGCGGGGCAGAGACTCATGAGAGAAAAAAAATCCGCGGAACGAAAGCTGGCGGATTATGAAAAATTAGAGGAGGCTCTTTCCGATATCGACGTGCTGATCGAAATGGCAGAGGAAGAGGAAGATCCTTCTCTAACGGAGGAAATCACCGAAAGTTTCGTATCGTTAAAAAACGATATGGAAGATCTTCGTCTTCAGACGCTGCTCAACGGAGAGTATGATGGGAACAGCGCGATCATTTCTATTCACGCCGGTTCCGGCGGAGTGGACGCTCAGGACTGGGCCGGCATGCTGCTGCGCATGTACACCCGATGGGCGGAGCGCAAGGGATACCGCGTAAAAACGCTGGATCTTCAGCGGGACGATGAAGAGGGCATCAAAAATGCCACTCTTCTCATCGAAGGTGAAAACGCTTACGGTTATCTGAAAAATGAGAGGGGCGTTCACCGTCTGGTACGCATTTCACCGTTCGATTCCAACGCACGGCGTCACACGTCTTTCGCGTCGCTGGACGTATCTCCGGAACTCGACGATGACGTTACGGTGGAAATCGCTCCGGAGGACATACGGATCGATACTTATCGTTCCAGCGGTGCCGGCGGTCAGCACGTCAACACGACGGATTCGGCCGTCCGTATTACGCATCTGCCTACCAATATCGTCGTATCCTGTCAGAACGAACGATCTCAGCACCAGAACAGAGAGGTGGCCATGAAAGTGCTGACAGCGAAACTCATCGAGCTGAAAGAACGGGAACATAAGGAAAGGATCGATGAGCTGAGAGGCGATTACGGGCAGATCACATGGGGCAATCAGATTCGTTCCTATGTGTTTCAGCCTTATACTATGGTAAAGGATCACCGTACAAACGCTGAAGTGGGAGATGTAAACCGTGTCATGGACGGGGATCTGGATTACTTTATCAATGAAAAACTGAAACAGAAATAGCTCGAAGAACGCCGCGGAGACGGTTCCGGACACTTTGGCGGAACCGGGCGGAGCTGGCATTTGCACAGCGCGGATTTCCGCATGTGCGAAGGCCGGTATCGCAGAGCCGGATTTTACGGCGGCAGAATGATGTTATCAGAAACAAATCGTTACCCGGATTTTTCATACTGAAAAATCCGGGTCTTTTTTATTTGCTTCGAGCGCGGTCCGTCCGGTTCTGACGGGAAGAACGGGAAAAGCGCGGAGCAGGGAGACAAAATTCGACGTGCGGAGGACGGAAAATCGTGGTATACTTCAAGAATATATTGACAGCGTTTTGCTGGAGTATGAATTGTAAAAGGTGTGAGGAATGAAATGAACATTGCAGAAAAACTGGCTCAGGAATTTGGAATTCGTCTGACCGCGGTGGAACAGACGATCTCGCTGATCGATGAAGGTAATACGATTCCGTTTATCGCCCGCTATAGGAAGGAAGTGACCGGCGGTCTGTCGGACGTGGTTCTCCGGGACCTGGACGAGAGGCTGAATTATCTCAGAGGCTTGGAAGAACGCAAGGCCGAGGTGATCAAGCTGATCGAGGAGCAGGGAAAATTGACGGAAGAGTTGAAGTCGGAGATTGAAAAGGCGGAGATTCTTCAGAGGGTGGAAGATCTCTATAAGCCGTTTAAGCAGAAAAAGAGCACCCGGGCGTCTAAGGCCAGAGAAAAGGGCCTGGAGCCTCTGGCGGAGAGCATCTGGGCTCAGGACAGACAATCCGGAGATTTGCTGAAAGACGCGGAGGTTTATGTAGATCCGGACAGAGGGGTGAACACACCGGAAGAAGCACTGGCGGGTGCCTGCGATATCCTCGCGGAGCGGATTGCAGACGATCCCGAAATTACAGATATGGTGCGTACTTTTACGAGAGAGACCGGCGTTCTCACATCGGAAGCCGCAGATCCCGATGAGAGGACGGTATATGATATGTATTATGAATACGCGGAGAGTATCTCTAAAATTCCCAATCATCGTGTGCTGGCCGTCAACCGGGGGGAAAAAGAGAAAAAACTGAAAATAAAGCTCAAAGTCGATATCGAAGCGGTGCAGCAGCGGATTCTGTCAGCGGTGGTTACCGATGAACACAGTATCAGCCGTCCGGTGCTGGAAGATACGGCTGCCGATGCGTACAAACGCCTTATGGCCCCTTCCGTGGAGAGAGAACTGAGAAACGAACTGACGGAGAGGGCAGAAAGAGAGGCGGTAAAGGTGTTTGCGAAGAACACGGAGAATCTGCTGATGGTGCCGCCGGTCAAAGGCGCGAGAGTACTGTCCGTGGATCCGGGGTACCGTACCGGCTGTAAAGTGGCGGCTCTCAGCGATACGGGCAAACTGCTGGCCTATGCTACGATTTATCCCACGGAACCGAAAAATGATATTCCGGGTTCGGAGCGCATTATTACAAAACTGATCGACAAGTTCAGTCTGAATACTATCGTCATCGGAAATGGTACGGCCTCCCGTGAAACCGAAAAGTTTGTGGCAGATTATATTGCAAAGACGGGCAGAGATCTCAAATATACGATTGTAAATGAAGCCGGAGCATCTGTATACTCCGCTTCAAAGCTGGCGAGTGAGGAATATCCGGATCTGGATGTGACGACCCGGGGCGCGATGTCTATCGGCAGGCGGCTGCAGGATCCGCTGGCGGAGCTGGTGAAAATTTCTCCGAAGCATATCGGGGTAGGCCAGTATCAGCATGATATCAATCAGAATTTACTGGACAGCGCGCTGACCAACGTAGTGGAAGATTGTGTTAACCGGGTGGGCGTCGACCTGAACACGGCGTCGCCTTCCCTGCTGTCCTATATTTCCGGAATTAATTCCGGGATTGCGAAAAATATCGTCGCTTACCGGGATGAACACGGCGCTTTCAAAAATCGGAGGCAGCTTCTGAAGGTTTCAAAACTGGGAGAAAAAACGTATAAACAGTGCGCGGGCTTTCTGCGCATTCGGGATGGTGAAAATCCGCTGGACGCGACGGCGGTTCATCCGGAATCCTACGATATCACCGAGAAAATGCTGGCGACGCTGGGACTGGACAAAGATCGCATTACCGCCGGCGGAGCGAAGGAAATCGAAGAGCGGATACGAGAAAAATATCCCGTACCTGTGAAATCGGGAAAAAAGAACGGAGACAGGAAACAGGGCGTGCAAAACGGCGCCGGTTCGGAAAAAAAAGGCGTTCGTCCGCTGCCGAACAACGGTTTTGCCGCTTTGGCCGTTTTGCTGGAGGATGATGAATTCACCGGAAAGAACAAAAAGAAAAGAAAGCCGGACAAAAAAGAACGTCAGGAAGAACAGAAGCGCAGGCAGCAGGAATTGTCTCTGAGCATTGAAAAAATGGCGCAGGATTTGGGAATCGGTACGATGACACTCACGGACATCGTGGAGGAAATCCGGAAACCTGCCAGAGATCCGCGGGAATCCATGCCTCCGGTAGTTTTCCGCCAGGATGTGCTGAGCTTTGAAGATCTCAAGCCGGATATGGAACTGACGGGAACAGTCCGCAATGTCGTGGATTTCGGGGCTTTTGTGGATATCGGCGTCAAGACGGACGGCTTGGTCCACATCTCCGAGATCAGCAATCGCTTTATCAAACATCCGATGGATGCGGTGAGCGTAGGAGATACGGTAAAAGTCCGGGTTCTTGAGGTAGATCACGAACGTCATAAGATCGCCCTGACGATGAAGCTGTAGCAAAGAAAGCACATTGCAGGCACGAAGCCGCCATGTCGATTCTCTGTGTGCCCCAGATTTAAGACCTCTGTTATCTTAACATTCCGGATCGAAAAGCTGCTTCTGTATCCGGCGGGAATGCTTTTGTTTTCTGCATACACGATACATGCGCGGATGGAAACTAATTGATTGCTAACATTAGTGTACAATGATATAATAAGTATGCACATTGTTATAGCAGGCTTTTCGGGGACGTCAAGCGGATGTTTTTTCGCAGATTCCGAAAAGGCGATGCGGCCGGAAACCTTTTTCGGGCGGACACCGGTCCGTATGTATACCGCGGGGATTACAGCTTCCCGCGCAGAGTAAAAACTATTACAGGAGGTATGAATATGCAGGCTTATCCCAGCGACAAAATCAGAAACGTAGCGCTCATCGGTCACGGTGGATGTGGTAAGACTTCTCTTATGGAACTCGCTCTGTTCGAGACGGGCGTGATAACCAGAGCGGGAACGATAGAAGACGGAAATACGGTTTCTGATTACGATAAGATGGAAATCGAAAAAGGCCATTCGATCAATATGTCGATCATTCCTATCGAATATAAGGATGTAAAGATCAACTTTATCGACACACCGGGCCTTCTCGATTTTTCACATGAGATGTATACTGCGATTCAGGCGGCTGCGGCGGCTCTCCTGATTGTAGATGCGGGATCCGGTATCCAGGTGGGAACGGAAAAGGCGTGGAATTTCTGCAAAGAACTGAAGAAGCCTACATTTATCATGATAAAGCGCAAGGACAAGGATACTTATGATTTCGATGAGCTGGTGCAGTCTATCCGGGACAAATTCGGCGCGGTCTGCGTACCTGCCAGCTATCCGATTAAGCCTGAGATGCTGGAGGCTCTGAACGAACTGATTGCAGAGACCGACGAAGAACTGATGAATAAATACTTCGATGAGGGGGTCTTTACTGACTGGGAATTCAATAAAGGTCTGAGAAACGGTGTGGCAGCGGCGGAAATCGTTCCGGTGTTCGCTTTCGATCCGGAGGGCGGACAGGGAGTCACCGCAATGCTGGACATTATCAGAAAATTTTCGCCGTCTCCTCTGAGACATGCGCCGTATAAATATATCGACGCCAGCGGCGGTGAAGATTATGCGGTTCCTGACGCTGATGCCCCGGTTACGACGCTGACATTCAAGACGTTATCCGACCCGTTTGTGGGAAAGATTTCCATTATGAAAGTGATCACTGGAGAACTGAAATCAGGGATGGAACTGATCAATACGAGAACCGGTAAGGTGGAGAAGCTCAACAAGCTGATTTTCCTGAGAGGTAAGACTCAGATCGATACCCAGTCTGCCAGCATGGGAGATATCGTAGCGGTGCCGAAGCTGACCTATACGGAAACGGGAGATACTCTCTGCGATAAATCGAAATCCAGAACTTATGTGAGCCTCGAATCACCGGCGCCTACGCTGTACACCGCAGTCGCTCCGGCGAAAAAAGGGGAGGAGGAGAAGATGGGCACCGGTCTGGCGCGCCTGAGAGAGGAGGATCCGTCTTTCGTCGTACGCCAGGATACCGAGACAAAGCAGACTCTTCTGGGAACCCAGGGAGAAATGCAGCTGGGCGTCATCATCTCCAAGCTGAAGGAACGATTCAACGTAGACGTGATCACAAGCCCGAGAAAAATCGCTTACAGAGAGACGATCAAAGGACATTCCGATGTTCAGGGCAAACATAAAAAACAGTCGGGCGGTGCGGGACAGTACGGCGATGTACATATCCGATTCTCACCTTCTCACGATAAAGTGCTCGACTTCTCTGAGCAGTTATTCGGAGGATCGATCCCGAAAAATTATGTTCCGGCGGTGGAAAAAGGAATCGTGGAATGTATGGAAAAGGGACCTCTTGCGGGTTATCCGGTAGTAAATATCAAAGCCGTGCTGTATGATGGTTCTTATCACGATGTGGACTCCAATGAAATGGCCTTTAAGATTGCAGCTTCTCTGGCCTTCAAGAAAGGGATTACAGAGGCGAATCCGGTCCTGCTCGAGCCTATCATGAGACTGGAAATTGTCATTCCGGACGAGTACATGGGCGACGTCATGGGCGATATGAACAGGAGGAGAGCGCGTATCCTGGGGATGGAACCGATGGGTCACGGCGTGCAGAAGCTGATGGCAGAAGCGCCTATGGCGGAACTTCTGGATTATTCTATCGCGCTGAGAGCGATGACTCAGGCCAAAGGCTCTTTCACGCAGGAATTTCTGAGATATGATGAAGTGCCTCAGCATCTGGCGACAAAGATCATCGCAGAGGCCAATCAAAACAAATAAGTCGTGCGGAAAAACAACTCGCCGGGATGGTGGGAATATCGTACAGAGTGAATCCCAGCCTGCAGGCGGGAAATCGCAGTTCTGTGAATTTTCTTAAGACAGTGCTCTGCGTCATAGAGTTTGCGTATACCGAATAATCTGCGGGACGGTATAAAAAATACGGGAAAAACCGGGCAGCCGGAGCGACAGGTCGTAAGACCGAGTCATCTCCGCCGCCCGGTTTTTAGTTTTTAAAACCTTCGCCCAGGACTTCGTTGGATTCCAGAATAATGATAAATGCCTTCGGGTCCGCTTCCTTGACGGCATTCTGAATCGGATACATCTGTTTGTTATCACAGGCGCACATGACGACAGATTTGTCTTCTTCGGTAAAGCCGCCTTTCGCTTTTAGAAATGTAGTGCCGCGTCCTGCGATATCATTTATTTTCTGGGCGACAGTCTGCGGCTTATCGGTGACGATGAGGGTCAGCTTGCCCGCATCGATACCGTACATCACTTTGTCGACCATCAGAGAAATCAAAAAGCTTACGATCGCGCCGTAAATCAGTCCGTCGATATCCCTGGAGATCGCCGCCGTACCGATCAGAACTACGGTCAGGTCAATGACGAAGGTGATTTTGCCGATAGACATATGAGGACGTCTCGCTTTGACGGACAGGATGATGAAATCGACGCCGCCGGTGGAAGAACCTCTCATGTAGATGAACGCATATCCCAGTCCTGACAGGATGCCGCTGCACAGAGCTGCCAGAAGCCGATCGCCCGTATAGACGGGAAACAGAGGAGCGACGTAGTCCATGATCAGAGACGTTATGATAATCGTGCGCACAGAATGCATGAAAAAGACCCTGCCCAGAATTCTGAAACAGAAAATTGCGATCGGGATATTCAGAATCAGAGCGACTGTACCGATCGGACTGCCGAACAGGTGATAGAAGATGAGCGCGATGCCGTTGACCCCGACCATGGGGAAATCAGCTTCCGCGGCAAAATTATATGTTCCCAGCGCGATTAAAATACCGCTTATCACGTCGATCAGAATATCGAGCGACAAATTTTTGAAATCCATTTTTTTCATTTTATATACCTCCATAGTTTTCACATGATTTTACTTTATCAGATTGTGCGGGGAGTCAGATATTACTGTTATATTCAGATCCTCTCGGTATCGTTATGCCGGCATTAAGAATGCGGTAATATTCATTTTATCGAAAAAAACAGAATCCACAAGTCGTATATAGTAGAATAAAATCGACGAAGATCATCTTCATACGGGAGACAGAGTGATCTGTTCAGAGATAAATAATATTTTAACGAACGGAAACATTTTTTTATGTATACTGTACAGCCTGTTTATCAGATCCTGTCAGAATGGTTCGCGAAATAAATAAAAATAAATCAATATATATTAAAACAAATATAGACAAATTAAAACAGAGTTGGATTTGAAAGGGAGATATTCGTTAAAGGCAAGATTAATATTGTGGTTTTCGATAGAGAATGCCTATAATATATTCATTGATGTTTGAACAGAGTATCGATTGTCAGTGTCACAAGAGGGACGTACGGAATGAAAAATAAGGAGCGGAGAGAGGTTACTCTCCAGGAAGCCTGTATCATAACGAAGCAAAATACCGCCGCCGTGACGGAAACGGAGATGATCCCCATAGAGAACGCCTGCGGACGAATTGCCGCAGAAGATGTTTCCGCTGATTTTGACCAGCCTTCTTTTGACAGATCCCCGCTGGATGGATTTGCGGTGCGTTCGGCAGATATCGCGGAGGCTTCGCCGGAATCTCCGGCAGAGCTGTCAGTGATCGATGAAGTCTGTGCCGGGGAGATTTCTTCTTCCCGCATAGGACCCGGACAGGCGGTGCGGATTATGACAGGAGCACCGATCCCTTCGGGAGGGGACTGCGTCGTAAAGCAGGAAGACACGGAGTCTGCCGCCGCTGACGGCGGTTTTGCCGGCATGAGGAATGATGAGGGCTGCGCACAGCGAGGGGAGATTGTGAGAATCTGTCGAAGTGTGGATCGTTTGCAGAACTTCTGCTCTGCAGGAGAAGATTTTCGGCGGGGACAGATCATCATAGAGCGGGAAAGGAAGCTGAATTTTACAGACGTGGGTCTGCTGGCAAGTCTGGGAAGGACGCAGGTAAATGTGTTTCGAAGACCGAGGGCGGCGGTGATCGCTACCGGGGATGAAATCGTTCTGCCGGGGAAGCCTCTTGCGCCGGGTAAAATTTATAACAGCAACATGTTTATGATACGGGCCGGCGTGACGAGCTGCGGCGGCGAAGTTCCTCACTGTGTGCAGTCAGAGGATTCTTTGGAGGCTATCATGCGGCATCTGTCGGCGGCGGTGGAAAAAGCAGATATGGTAATTACCACAGGAGGCGTTTCTGTAGGCAAGAAGGATTATCTTCCCGAAGCTCTGAACCGTCTCGGAGCGGAAATCCTCTTTCAGCGGATCAGCATAAAACCCGGTTCGCCCACGACTTTTTCTCTCTTATCCGGTAAGCCGGTTTTGAGCCTGACGGGAAGTCCTTTCGGAGCCGCGGTGAATTTCAATCTTCTCATCCGTCCGATGATCGGAGTTTTGAGCAGAGATTCCTCCCTCGATTTGGGTTATATCTATGCGGTCTTTCGAGGCACGTTTGAGAAAGAGAGTCCGAAAACCCGCTATATCCAGGGAATCCTCGGTACTGACGGGAGTGTCAGACTGAAGCCGCTGAAAAATTCTGCTGCCGGGAAGGGCGGAAACTTCAGCGCCTGCAGGACTGTTTTGCCGAAACCGGAGGAGAAAGACTGTTACATCGAGATCCCTGCGGGTTCGAAAGGACTGAAAGGCGGAGAGATCCTCCGGGTGGTCTGCATATGAAGGAACAGAGGATTTTCGCCGTCAGCGGAGTGAAAGATTCAGGAAAGACAACGCTGATCTCACGGCTGATACCGCATTTTAAAAGAAAAGGACTGTCAGTTTCCGTGATCAAACACGACGGACATGATTTTATTCCGGATGTACCCGGAACGGACACTTACCGGCTGCGGAGCGCCGGAGCGCAGGGAGCGGCGGTATTTTCCGGCAGCCGGGCGATGGTTATAAAGGATGATGTTACAGTTTCGGAGAAAGAGCTGATCAGAGAATTTCCCGATGCCGACATCATTATTTTAGAGGGCTTCAAATATTCCGAATATCCGAAGGTGGAAGTGGTACGAAGAGAAGTTTCCTCCGGTCCTGTCTGTGATCCGGTTTTTCTCTTAGCTGTCGCAACGGATCTTTCTCCGGAGGAATTTTCCGGAAAATACAGCGGGATTCCGGTCTATGGCCTGGAGGAACGTGAAGCGGAACGGCTGGCCGAATATCTGTGCTTCTCAGCGCAGGGACTAAAGAACGGATGAGCCGATCTCATACTCAAGACAGGGCCCGCGGGAGCCGGTGCATTCCGGCGATCTGCAGAGGAACGCGTGTCGGAGCCGAATTACTGACGTTTTCGCCGCTGTCTCACAGCGTTCAGAAATATTGCAATAAGACAGGAGTAATGTAAGGAGAAAGTGAGGAAAAGATCATGTTTACGCCAGCAGAAGTAGCAAAAAATGTAATCGGTATCGGAAAAAACAAAGCGGCGCTGCCCGCCGGAAGGATGCTCGTGCTGAGTATTATGGCTGGGATATTTATCGCTCTGGCGGCGGTGGGAAGCAATACGATTTCCTGTACGGTGGAGAGCGGAAGCATCGCGAAGATTCTCAGCGGACTGGTGTTTCCTACCGGGCTGACGATGGTGCTTCTGGCGGGCAGCGAACTGTTTACGGGCAACTGTCTGATGGTGATCCCTCTCATCGAAAGAGAGATTAAGCTGAAAGCGATGCTCCGGAACTGGATTATCGTTTACATAGGAAACTTTATCGGGGCGCTTCTCGTAACGGTGCTGGTCTATTACGGAGGTCAGCTGGATCTGTTCGCGGGAGCTCTGGCGGTCAACACGATTAAAGTAGCGGCGGGAAAGACGTCTCTCACTTTTGTGAAGGGATTTTGTCTGGGAATTTTATGTAATTTCCTGGTGTGCATCGCCGTCTGGATCAGTTTTGCGGCAACTACGGTAGCGGGGAAGATCGTCGGGCTCTTTCTGCCGATCATGCTCTTTATCCTCTGCGGATTTGAGCACAGCGTAGCCAATATGTATTACGGGATGGCAGGCCTTCTGGCAAATACGAATGAAGTCTACCATGCGGCAGCGGCGGAGACGGTATCCAATATAGGGAATCTTACGGCGGGTAATTTTTTCATAGGAAATCTGCTGCCGGTCACACTGGGCAATATCGTCGGCGGCTCTGTGCTGGTGGGATGTGTCTACTGGTTCTCCTATCTCAAAAAAGACGGAGAAGGCAGATAAAATACCGGCAGGCGCTGTGATTCGGACGGATGCGGGTGCGTTCCTCTTGTGCGGCGGATCTGTCGGAGGCGCTCTGAGGGGGCGGCCGGAAAGGATGAGATGACGAAAAGAAACGAAGGCAGACATCATTACGCGCTGATTCTGGCAGGCGGAAAGTCCAGCAGGATGGGAAGAGAGAAAGCGCTGATCCTGGTCGAAGGTGAAACGCTTCTTGCACGGGCAGTCCGGTTTTGGAATCTGTCCGGACTGGCGGACCGGATTTTGTTGTCCGTAGGTTCTCCCAGCCGCCTGCAGTTTCTGGAACCCCTGCCGGAAAGAGCGGAGCCGATCTGCGATTTTTTTGAGGACAGCGGCCCGATGGCGGGAATTTTATCCGCATTCCGGCAGACAGATGCGGAACTTCTCTATGTCAGCGCTGTGGACATGCCATATCTCAGAAGGGATGCAGCTGAGATACTTCTGCGTGAAATTTCTAAAGTGTCGGAGACAGGCAGACTTCCGGATGCAGCCGTTTTTCTGAGAGACGGCCGGCCGGAACCGTTGTTCGGCGTGTACCGGCGAAGCGCGGCAGGTGCTGCGGAACGCCTGCTGCGTTCCGGTGACCGGAAGATGTCGCGGCTTCTAAATTCCGTAGAGACGGTATATTGTCCGACAGAAGACGGTATGGCGGAGATTTTTCGAAACATAAATACTCCGGAAGATCTTCAGCATCTTCTCCGACGGGAAAAATAAACAGAAGACAAATCTGCGATATTCATCTATAATATTCACGCGATCATTTGCTGTGAGATATGCGAAACCGCATATCTCACATTTGTTTATACAGGAGGTCAAAACCGATGAGCAAGATTTATCTCGCGGATTCAGACAATTTTGATAATAAAATCGAAGAATTGCTGAACCGTTTTCAAAGTAAAATAACAGCCTGTCCTCCCGGAACCTGCCCGCTGACCGTTCAGCTTTCCCTGCTTCAGACGTCGGCGGCGCAGACCTGCGGAAAATGCGTCCCCTGCCGCGACGGTCTGCCTCAGCTGCAGCGTCTTCTGCAGAGTGTGTTAGACGGCGGCGCGGCGCCAGAGACGTTGGAGAAGATGGAGTCTCTGGCGGAGATGATCCGGGATACAGCGGACTGCGCCATCGGCTATCAGGCGGCAGCAGATGTGCTCTGGGGCCTGGAAGCTCTGAAAGAAGAATATCTCAGTCATATAGAAAACGGCTGCTGTACCGGGGAAATCGGTCAGAAGGTGCCGTGTATCAATCTCTGTCCGGCGCACGTGGATATCCCGGGATATATCGCGCTGATCGCTGAAGAAGATTACGCGGGGGCTGTAAATATGATCCGCAGGGACAATCCTCTGCCGACGGCCTGCGCTATGATCTGTGAGCATCCCTGCGAGGAACGCTGCCGCCGGAATCTCATCGACGATTCCGTCAATATCCGGGGGCTGAAAAAATATGCGGTAGATCAGATCGCCGCGGACAGAGTAGCGGTCCCGAAAGCCAATGTGGCTACAGGAAAGAAGGTTCATATCATCGGCGGAGGTCCTGCGGGGCTGACGGCAGCCTATTTCCTGGGGCAGATGGGACATAAAGTCACCATTTTCGAACGCCAGAAGGAGCTGGGCGGCATGCTGCGCTACGGCATTCCCAATTACCGGTTTCCGAAGGAGCGTCTCGATGAAGATATCCGCGCCATTTTGTCTGCGGGAGACATCGAAGTGAAGTGTGAAGCGGCGGTAGGAACGGAACTTTCCATCGAAGAGATCCGCGGAGGCTGTGACGCTATGTTTGTGGCTATCGGCGCGCAGGCGGGCAAAAAGCTGCGTATCGACAACGCGGACGCGGAAAATGTAGAGTCTGCGGTGGAGATGCTCGACCGCATCGGAAACGGAGAAATTCCGGATTATACCGGAAAGACGGTGGTCGTTATCGGCGGAGGCAATGTGGCCATGGACGCCGCGAGAAGCGCCCTGCGCTGCAATGCGGAGGCGGTGCGCGTCGTCTACCGGAGACGTCAGAGCGATATGACGGCGCTGGAGAGTGAAATCGAGGCGGCGGTGATGGAAGGCATCGATCTGATGACGCTTCAGGCACCGAAGGCTGTGGAGAAAGACGCGGAGGGCAGATGTGCGGCGCTCATCACACAGCTACAGATGATCGGTCCGTACCGCGGCGGCCGGCCGGCTCCGATAGACGCGAAAAAAGAACCGGAACGCATTCCGTGCGAGGTGATTCTCATCGCGGTAGGTCAGGATATCGTCAGTAAGCCGTTTGAAGATTTCGGAATGGAAGCGGAATGGGGAATTTTCAAGGCGGGATTCGACACCGAGGTAAAAAATATGCCGGGCGTCTTTGTGGGCGGCGACTGCGCTACCGGACCGTCTACTGCTATCCGCGCCATCGCAGCGGGAAAGACCGCGGCCCGGAATATCGACGAGTATCTCGGTTATCACCATAAATTAAACTGCGATGTCACAGCTCCGGAAGCGAAAGAGAGCAGCCGGATCCCGACGGGCAGAGCGAATATCACCGAACGGCCGGCATACATCCGGAAGCACGATTTTGACCATGTGGAAAATCCGTATACTTATGAGGAAGCGATGCAGGAAGCAGGACGCTGTCTGCGCTGTGATCACTTCGGATGCGGTGTGATGAAAGGGGGCAGAGACCAATGATAAATCTGATAATCGATGGAATTCCTGTTGAGGCGGCGGAAGACGCGACGATTCTCGAAGCGGCCGCGGCGGCGGGAATCGAAATTCCAACTCTCTGCTATCTCAAAGATGTGAGCAGTATCGGCTCATGCCGCATGTGTGTCGTGGAAATCGAAGGGACTGATCGCATGGTCACCGCCTGCAATACGAAAGTGAAAGAAGGGATGACCGTCAGTACGAAAAGCGAACGAGTCCTTTCGGCGCGCAGAACGGTTTTGGATCTGCTTTTGGCAGATCACCATCAGGATTGTTTTTCCTGCGGCAAGAACGGAGCTTGTGAGCTGCAGAAGTACTGCAATGAATACGGAGTGGAGCATTCCTCCTATAACTCCTGCAGGGCGGATGACTGCGAGGATGTGAAGAACAGCCATCCATTTCTCAGCTATCGTCCGGAGCTCTGCATCCGCTGTCAGCGCTGCGTCAATACCTGTGAGAAGATTACGGGCAGAAAAGCCATCGGCGTGGGGAAGGCAGGTGTCTTCAGCATAATCGAAGCTCCTTTCGGTCCGGACTGGAAAATGTCTCTTTGTGAATCCTGCGGAAACTGCGCCCAGGCATGTCCGACCGGCGCGATTACAGAAAAGAGAAGAAAGCATTACCGTGAGTGGGAAGTGAAGAGAGTTCGCACCACCTGTCCGCACTGCGCTACCGGCTGTCAGTATGATCTGCTGGTAAAGGACAACAAAATCGTGGACGTACAGGCGGCAGACGGTCCGTCCAACCGGGGGCTGCTCTGCGTAAAAGGCCGTTCCGGAAGTTTTGATTTCGTACATTCCGGAGATCGTCTCAGATATCCTCTGATTAAGAATCAGGAGACGGGCGAATTCGAGCGTGCCACCTGGGAAGAGGCTCTCAGTCTGACAGCTTCGAAGTTTATGAGCCTGAAAAAGGAATACGGAGTGGATTCTCTGGCCGGTTTTGCCTGCTCCCGTTCCCCGAACGAAGATATCTATATGGTTCAGAAGATGGTGCGTACCTGTTTCGGCAGCAATAATGTGGACAACTGCGCCCGCGTCTGCCATTCCGCATCGGTTTCCGGTCTGGCGATGACGCTGGGCTCCGGCGCTATGACAAATCCGATTGAAGATATCACCCACGACGTAGACTGCATTCTGCTGGTGGGATCCAATCCTGAGGAAGCTCATCCGGTGGTGGGAACGCAGATCCGTCAGGCGGTACAGAACGGAACGCGGCTCATCGTCGTCGATCCGAGAGATATCGGTCTGACGCAGTACGCGGATATTCATCTGAAACTGAAGCCGGGAACGAATATCATGTTCGCCAACGGCATGATGCACGTGATGATAGAGGAAGGTCTGATCGACGAAAAATTTATCGCCGAGCGTACCGAAGGTTTTGAGGAACTGAAGGAAATCGTAAAAGAATACACGCCGGAATATGTGGCGGAGGTCTGTCACATCGACAAAGATAAGCTCGTCGAAGCGGCGAGGATGTACGCTTCCGCTGAAAAGGCGCCGATTATCTATTGTCTCGGGGTTACAGAACATTCCACCGGTACCGAGGGCGTAATGTCCATGTCGAATATGGCGATGCTCTGCGGCAAGCTGGGCCGGCCGGGCTGCGGCGTCAATCCGCTGCGCGGACAGAACAATGTCCAGGGCGCCTGCGATATGGGAGCGCAGCCCACCGACTTTCCGGGATATCAGAAGGTTACAAATCCCGAAGTGGTGAAGAAATTCGAAGACGCCTGGGGTGTTTCTCTCAGCGATAAAATCGGAATTCACGCTACCGACGTATTCGGCGCAGCCATTCGCGGAGAGATCAAAGGCCTGTACATCTACGGCGAAGATCCGGTGGTGACCGACGCCGATACCAATCATATTATCAAGGCGCTGAAAAGCCTGGATTTTTTCGTCATTCAGGAATTATTCATGACGGAGACAGCGCAGTATGCCGACGTCATCCTGCCGGGCATGAGCTACGCGGAAAAAGAAGGAACCTTTTCCAATACAGAGCGCCGGGTTCAGAGAGTGCGCAAAGCTGTGGATCTGACGAAGGATCCGTCTTTCGACATCCGTTCAGACGTGGATATCATCATCGATCTGATGAATCGTATGGGATATCCGCAGCCGAAACTGACGCCGGCGGAGATCATGGACGAAATCTCCTCTCTGACGCCGAGTTTCGGGGGAATCAGCCACTCCCGTCTCGACAGTGCGGAAGTCGGCGGAAAAGGTCTCCAGTGGCCTTGTCTGTCACCGGAACATCCGGGAACGCCGATCATGCATACAGGAAAGTTTACCCGGGGTCTGGGCTGGCTGTATCCGACGATTTATACGCCGTCGGCAGAATTGCCGGATGAAGAATACCCGCTGTACCTGATGACCGGCCGCATCCTTTATCACTACACGACTCGCGCCATGACGGGCAGGACGCCGGGACTGATGGAGATAGAGGGAAAATCCTTTATCGAAATCAACGAAGAAGACGCTGCCCGTCTCGGCATCGAAAACGGCGAGTTGGTACGGGCTTCCTCCCGCCGGGGCTCCATCGAGACAACCGCGCGGGTGGGTACGAAGGTATCTCCGGGCGAAACCTGGATGCCGTTCCACTTCCCTGACGGCAACGCCAACTGGCTGACCAATGCGGCTCTCGACAAATTCTGCCGCATACCGGAATACAAAGTCTGCGCTATCCGCGTGGAGAAAATCGACCGATGAAAACAGGAAGAATACCGGAAAAGAAAACCGGAAAACCGGAAAAAAACTGCGCTGCAGACTGTGGAAACAGAACCGGGCAGACGGACGGAACGTACGAAAGCCCGGAGAATCCGGAGATAGCCCGGCGTGTCTGCGGTCCAGGAGAAGAGACTGGTCTGATAAAAAACTGCGGATATACTCTGATTTACCGGAACGGGCGAAAGGAAAACCTCTTGGAGCAGGTGCTGACAGAACACAGTTTCACTATCCGCATCTGCGGAGGCAGAGAGATCGAAACCGTGTGCACGCCTCGGCATCTAAAAGAACTGGTGGCCGGCAGGCTGTATGCGGAGGGGGTGATTTCTTCAGCGGAAAGTATTCAGGAGATCGTATTCCGTCAATCGGCGGAGTATGCGGAGGTACGGTTAATTCCTGAAGCGGGAATGCCGGAGCGCGGGAATCTGAAAGATGTAAAGCCCGGTTACTGGGCGCCGGAATGGATTTTTGCTCTGGCGGATCGTTTTAAGGAAGGCATGCCTCTGCACGATCGGACCCGGGCAGCTCACAGCTGTTTTCTCGCCTGTGGAAACCGTCTGCTGTTTCAGTGCGAAGATATCGGCAGACATAACGCTGCAGATAAAGTGATCGGATTCGCCCTTTTAAAGGAGATCGACCCGGCGGAATGTATCATCTATTCCAGCGGAAGAATTCCGGCGGATATGGCGGCAAAGGCCATCCGCGCAAAAATTCCGGTGCTCGTCAGTAAAGCCGCGCCTACGTCAGAGGCGGTGGCTCTGGCGAAAGAATACGGGCTGACGCTGATCGGCGCCGCCCGAAGCGACAGCATGAGGGTATATTACGACGGACGGGTTTCAGAGCGGCAGGAGACGATAATAACACGCTGAACCCGGCAGATCGGGCCGATGATTTTGAAAGAGGAAGCAGCCAACGGCGATTGGCGGTTTCCTTTTTTGTTTCCGAGAGCTGTAGATTACATAGAAAAATACGGATAAAAATAGATGATAAATGAATTATAATAAAACTGTGAAAGTATACCCGGCGGATACCGCGTGTTTGCGGCAAAGACGCGGATGAAACAGAGGACGGGGTGCAGGGCAGTGTGCAGAGACTGCGCGAAAGGAGTTTGAATTATGAGAAAAGCATCGGTGGAGCTGAGAGTCGCATTTGCGGATCTGGACGGAATGCGGGCAGTATATCATACAAATTATATCAGATGGTTTGATTTGGCGCGGACGAAACTTTTCAGGGAAGCGGGGTTTTCAATGGAAAAATGGGAGGGCGGAGGCATCCTTCTGCCGCTGGTGGTGTGTCACTGTGAATATCGGGAGGGCGCGGTCTTTGACGATCCTCTGAGGGTCACCGCGCAGATCGCGGAAGTACGCGGAAAAGTGGTGACGATCGAGTATGAGATCGAAAATCTGGATAACGGCCGAGTGATTTCCACCGGCCTGACGAAACAGGTATTCTGCGATGAGAATTCAAAGGCTTTTGTTTTGAAGGAAAAGTATCCGGAATTGTACGATCGTCTCACAGAGGACGCGGCGTCCTGCGCAGAGTACGGAAAGATGCTCTGATGGGAATGTAAAAAATTTTTCCGTATGAGAGAAAAGAATCTGACATCGGGAAAAAATATGCCGGTCGAAAGTATATAAAAGGACTTCGGATCTGTCGGCAGCCGGAAGACGGTACAGAGAGGAGCGAAGATGATACAGAATAAGAATCCGCGGGGAAAAGACTGTATCTTTTATGTGCTGTGCGGGACGCGGATCTGCGTGCATGATTGTGAGTGTAATTTTTCGGTTTGCAGGAAATAGCGGCCAAAGGTGTGCAGATGGGAGTACTGCAAGATGATGTCTATTATTATTTGTCCGGCGGAGATTTTTATCTTTGGACGGATAAAGGCGGTATGCAAAAATGGAAGGAACCAAAGAAAACGAAGTCGGTTCGTTTTCCTCAGGGAGCTGTTTATCTGGAGAAACGGGGCGAGGAAAGAGGAACTCTCTAATTTCGTCCGGAAAGTGAGAACAGCGAAACTTTAAGCGATGAAGAGATTCTTCTGCTCGCGGATACCGGGATGAAGTACCTGATTTCCGATGAACGCGGCAAAGAGGGGGATCTCATCGGCTGGGCGGCACAGTATAATGAAAAGCGTCAGGGAAAAACCTCCTGTTAAGAGATTGTGTTCGATGAAGAAAGACGGGAAGTGTCGGGTCTCAGATTGATAGATGTTTTTTATGACTCGCGGGATGGTTAAATGATATGAGATAGAAAAAGGGCAGACCCTCGGGGCGGCACTCATAAAACAGCATAGGATTGTTTTCGTGAAACGGCGTAGCTTCGGCTATGCCGTTTCTCCGTTTTGCAGGCTATTCAGCAAGGACGCGGGGAGTATCCCCACAAGATCATAGGAAATGTCTATCTGCTGTTCCCGATAACCCTTTGACTTATCCGGTGCGTGAACATACACCGCCTTTACCATGTCATTTAAGATAGCGGGCGTTAGTTCGTCCAAGTCGAGATGCTTTCGTACCTTGCCGATAAACCTGTTGATGTTTTCTGCCTGTTCTTCCTGCCGGTTAATCTCTTCATTCAATCGCAACAGCTTTTCCCTCAGTTCTTTCTGCTCCTGTTCGTAATCATCCGAGAGCATTTGAAATCTGCTGTCAGATAATTTTCCATTGGCGTTGTCCTCGTAAATACGCTTGAATAATCGGTCAAGTTCTTCTATCCGTCGTTCCGCTTGCGTCAGTTGCCGCCGCTTTGCCGCAAGTTCTTTTTTCGCTTCGGCTTTCTGCTTCGCGCCCATAGCTTTGCGGAATTGTTCCTCGTGGTTCGCAACGCAGGCAACCGTCATTCTCATGTGGGCGAGTACGCCCTGTTCCAAGACAACGGCGCGGATAAAATGCGTCGGGCAAACCTCTTTCCCTTTGAGCCTTGAAGTGGAGCAGACAAAGTGGTCTTGCCTTGCTTCAAAGTTCTTGCTTGTGCAGTAATACAGCTTTTCGCCGCAATCGGCACAGCGCGCAATGCCGGAAAACATATTGGTTTTTCCTGTCCTCGTCGGGCGTCGTTTGTTCTTCCGTAATTCCTGCACTCGTTGCCATGTATCAACGTCAATGATTGCTTCATGAGTATTTTCAAACACAAGCCATTTTTCTTCGGGATTGTAGCAAGTCTTTTTGCTCTTGTAGGACTGCTTGTAGGTCTTGAAGTTCACCGTATGCCCCTGGTATTCCGGACGTTCCAAAATGTCGGCTATGGTATCGCCCGTCCAGCTAAAGGGATTGTCCGGCGGCGCGTTCCTCGTTGCCCTGCCTGTCTGCTGAAAATGGATTGTCGGCGTTATGACTTTATCCTCTTTCAGAATACGGGCGATCTGCGACGGCCCGTATCCGTCCAGACAAAGGGCGAATATCCGCTTGACAATTTCGGCGGCTTCCTCGTCCACAATCCATCGCTTTTTGTTTTCCGGGTCTTTTATGTAACCATATGGCGGGTTGGTACAGAGGTGTTCTCCTGCTTCTCCTTTTGACTTCATCACAGCGCGTATCTTCTTGCTGGTGTCTTTCGCATACCACTCGTTGATAATATTGAGAAACGGGGTAAAGTCGCTGTCCTGCTGATTCGCGCTGTCAATGCCATTATTGATGGCGATAAAACGCACACCCTTTTCCAAAAACAGGACTTCGGTGTAAAAGCCCACTTTTAGATAATCACGACCAAGCCGCGATATATCCTTGACAATCAAGGTGGATACTTCGCCATTCTCGATTTTTTCCAAAAGCTCGCTCCAACTCGGACGGTTGAAGTTCGTCCCGGAATATCCGTCGTCTACGAAAAACAAGGGGTTTGAAAAATGATTTTCCTTTGCGTATTTACTTAAAATCGCCTTTTGATTAACAATGCTGTTGCTGTCGCCCTGTAATTCGTCGTCGCGAGATAAGCGGCAATAAAGGGCGGTAATCTTGTCAGACTGCCTTAACATCGTTTCTGCTCCTTTCATCGGCGGGCAGTCTGCCATTACAGGATTGCTTATACTCATTTTAACGCTCCTTGTCTTTTTCATCAATAGGCGACTGTTCTATGAGTCGTAAAACTTTATGGGGCAGGCTTCGGCTTCCGTCGTAGCTTCCCGTAAAACGATAGAGCGTCTTGCCGGATTGAATTGTAACTTCGTGTGTGGGCAATTCTTGATAGAGTGGATTTTTTACAACGATTTGTCCGTCTTTGATTTCTTGTTTCTTTTCCATTCCTTTCCTGTCCTTTCCTTGTTTCGAGTAGGGAGCAAGCACAGCAAATGAGTACCCATTTGCCGCTTGCTACTTGTGCAGCAAGCATAGGAAAGGGGTACCCTTTCCGTAAAATCCCCGTTTTGACGCTATGCGCCGGACGGGGATTTTCTCTTGTTGGGAGTTTCCCAAACCCTTGTGTGTCCTCTCATTCAATATCCCGTCCGGCAAACGGCTTTTGTTGCACTTTGCCCCTCACTATATACAACACGCAGACTTTCATTTTTGCCAAAGATTTAAGAAAGATTTTTCAAAAATTTTTTGATAGATCGTAACCAGAAGCTTTCCGTTTTTTCTATTCTTGACAACATATCAAATCGTCTTTATAATGTAAAGTAGTTAGCTTACTGATTTATATATGAGGAAACGAAAATGAATAAAAAGCATTACGAACAAGGCAGCTATGGAGAATACCTTGTTGCTTTGATAAAGCGACATAATTTTTCACAATCTGAATTTGCCAGAAGAATCAATGTATCTCGTACCTATCTCTTTGATCTATTAAACGGCAGAGTAAAACCCCCTGCTCCAGAAATGCAGGAAAAAATTGTTGCAGTTCTGGAGTTGAAGGGGCAGGAAAAGGAAGAATTTTTTAATATCACAGCCGCAGGGCGAAAGGAAATCCCAAAAGACATTTTTGATTATCTTTTCAATAATACTGATGAAATAGCAGCGATCAGAGAAAGAATGAGGGCGTAACAATGGCAAAGAGAGAAGTTAAAACAGATTTATGGGTTTACGACTTGCTAAAGCAAGCGAATATCCATCTCGACCCACAAGGGAGTTCTATAAAAGAAATTGATACAGCCCTCAAAACCGCCTCTAAAAAAGGAACGGGAAAGGTGGGCTTTCCCGAATATGTAGGAGCAGTAAAAGACTATCTGCTCGTCATTGAAGATAAAGCCGATTTAGCGAAACATATCAAGTTAGATGATAAAGGGAACATCAGTGCTGAAACAGCGGCGATTACCGACTACGCTGTTAATGGTGCAGTCTTTTATGGAAAACATCTTGCAGAAAACACATCGTATAAAAAAGTAATAGCCTTTGGTGTTTCTGGTGATGAGAAGAAGCATAAAATTACACCAGTCTATATTGACGAAACAGAGTTCTACCGCGAATTGCCCGAAGTGGAATCGTTCATTTCTTTTAATGAAGATAACATAGATGAGTATTACATTCGCGAAATACTAAAAGAGAATACGGATTATGAAAAAGAAACTGCTGAAATCTTAAAAGACGCCAGCGTGTTGCATGAGGATTTGAGAAGCTACGGGAATCTTCTCGATACAGAAAAACCGCTGATTGTTTCTGGTATTTTGCTTGCGCTCCGAGAAAGTGAGTACAAAAATTTTTCTGTAAATGACCTTACAGGCGATAGCGTAAAGACCGATGGACAGAAAATCTATGACGCGATCAACGCCATTTGCAAAGGGCGAATGTATCTCCCGAAGTCAAAAAGGATAAAATCCTCAGTCAATTTGCCTTTATTAAGGACACCGTAAAATTGAATGAGATTGAGCCAAAGCTAAAAAAGACGCCGTTAAAGCATTTTGCGGAATACTTGAATGACAAAATCTATAAGTCTATTCGCTACATAAGCAGCGCAGAAGATTATATCGGAAGATTTTACGGCGAGTTTATGAGTTATTCCGGTGGCGACGGGCAGACATTAGGGATTATCCTTACACCTAAACATATCACGCAGCTCTTTTGTGATTTAGCGGACTTACGCCCCACAGACATTGTGTTTGACCCCTGCTGCGGGACGGCGGGCTTTCTGATTGCCGCCATGCACAATATGTTAGCAAAAGCAGAAAATGATACACAGAAAAAGAGCATCCGTCAAAAGCAACTGCATGGAATTGAAATGCGCCCGAATATGTTTACGATTGCTACTACAAACATGATTTTACGCGGCGACGGTAAAAGTAATCTGATAAACGATGACTTTTTCAAACAGGACGCTAATAAACTGCAATTAAAGCAGGCTACTGTTGGAATGATGAATCCCCCATATTCGCAGGGGTCAAAGCAAAATCCCGATTTGTATGAGATGTCATTTGTGGAGCACTTGCTTGATTCCCTTGTAACTGGGGCAAGATGTATCGTGATTGTTCCGCAATCCTCTATGACAGGGAAAACAAAAGAGGAACAGTCGCTCAAAGAAAATATCTTGAAACATCACACATTGGAGGGTGTTATCTCTCTAAATAAAGACACATTTTATGGTGTTGGCACAATTCCTTGTATTGCGATATTTACTGCTGGGGAGCCGCACCCCGCCGATAAGGTATGTAAATTCATTAACTTTGAAAATGACGGATATAAAGTTGCCCCGCACATCGGACTGATTGAAACAGAATCGGCGAAAGATAAAAAGCAACATTTGCTCGATGTTTGGTTTGACAGAATAGAAGCAGAAACAAAGTTTTGCGTCGAAACAACGATTGAGGCAACAGACGAGTGGTTGCACAGCTTTTACTATTTCAATGATGCAATCCCAACAGAAGATGAATTTATTAAAACGATCGGCGATTATTTAACTTTTGAGTTTTCCATGATAATGCAGGGACGAGAATATTTATTCGAGGAGGATGATTATAGAGACTTTATTGATGCAAATGCCAGACTTGAGGGAGCGTTGCCAGACCTTAAATCAATAGAGTGGAAAGCATTTTATATCAATGAGATTTTCAGTATAAGCGCCGGAAAAAGATTGACAAAAGCAGATATGGATAACGGGCGGATACCATTTATCGGGGCAATAGATTCAAATAACGGGATTACGAATTGGGTCGCAACCCCTAATTCCTCATTCGATAAAAATGTTTTGGGGGTAAACTATAATGGGAGTGTTGTTGAAAATTTTTATCATCCCTATTGTTGCGTTTTCTCTGATGATGTGAAGCGGCTTCATTTAAAAGAACACGCAGATAACAAATATATTTTATTGTTTTTCAAAACGGTTATTCTGCAGCAGAAAGTCAAATATACATACGGATACAAATTCAACGGCCAGAGAATGAAGCGGCAAAAAATTTTACTTCCCGTCAATGAGAAAGGCGACCCGGATTACGAGTTCATGGAGCAGTATGGGAAACAAATTATGCTGCAAAAATATCAACAATACCTCAATTACATAAGTGCAAGAACATGGTAAAGGCAGAAAAAGCCGTCAAGGATAGATTTAGAATCCTTGACGGCTTTTTTCTATCTTTGATCAAGAGGGCGCAAATGGATAACCCGCTTGCGCCCTCAATCCATGATAATGTGTTACGCAATAGGGAGTGATAGAGCCTTGTGATATGTGGCTTTGCAGACTCGAAAACACAATAGTTGAGTGTTTATATTTCAACCCTCAAAAATGGCGGTCTACTGCGTAACATTTTGCTATTCCAGCATGGACAAATAGACAGACAAAAAGTCTTGATTTATGCGGATTGCAGAGGGCAGAAATGGAGCAAGGAATATAATGTCCCTCAAAGTAGCAAAACGCCGTTCTATCGCTCCACACAGCACAGAAAAAGCGGGCAAGAAGTTTTTAACCTCTTACCCGTTTTTCGTGGCAATCCGTTATAGCAGCTACCCTGTTTCAGTTGGTTGTTGATGCTGTTTTATGAGTAGCTACCATCGGGCCTGTCCTTTTTTCTCTTTAATGAACTTTCTACTTAGTGTGTGAGGAAAAACATGAGCAGGAAAAGGATTCCGATGGTCCATGTACCTGCGTTGATCTGCTTTACATTACCTGTAAACAGCTTAATTACGATATACGAAATAAGTCCGAAAGCGATACCGTAGGAGATGTTATAGGTAAATGGCATCATAGCCAGTGTCAGAAATGCGGGAACTGCGATTTCCGGGTCTGTCCATTCGATCTTTTTTACGCCGTTTATCATGAGTACTCCGACATAGATCAGAGCGGCGGCCGTAGCACAGGATGGGATGAGTACTGCAACCGGGCTTAGGAACATGGCGATAAAGAAGAGCGCGGCTGTGACCATGGAAGCCAGGCCTGTTCTTCCGCCTTCGCCGACGCCCGCGGAGGATTCGACGAACGTCGTTACTGTGGAAGTGCCGCAGACCGCGCCGCAGGTGGTAGCGACCGCATCGGCGAGCATGGCCTTTTCCATGTTCGGAATCTCTCCGTCTTTGGTCAGCAGGTCGCCGCGGGAACAGGCGCCGTAGAGCGTTCCGAGAGTGTCGAACATATCGACCAGACAAAATGCCAGCGCTGTAGTAACGATCAGAACGATCAGCGCTGCGGTGGAATGATCGGCCAGATATCCAGAGAAGTCAAATCCCTCTGTAAATACTTTACCGAAAGCCTGCGTTCCGAATTCGGCGAATGCGGAGAATGGATTAAAACTCAGGTTGTCCGCGAATCCGTCATAGAAGCCCGGAATGGTGAAACCCAAGACATAGTAAAGAACCGCGCCGCCCAGAATTCCCCAGATAACCGCACCTTTCATTTTGCGGGCAGACATGACAGCGATGGCCAGAAGAGCGAGGATTGTAACGATCAGCGGCATGATATCCGCCCAAGTCGCCGTTCCGTTGAAAAGATTAAACGAAGCGAGAGCAGAAGCGGTGGATTCGCTGCTGACGATGAGTCCGGCGTTCTGAAGTCCGATATAGGCGATAAACAGGCCGATACCCGCTGGGATGGCCATACGGACCGAATCCGGAATCGCTTTGAAAATCTTTGTGCGAAGGCCTGTCGTAGTGAGAATAATGAAGACGATACCGTCGAATAATACCAGGACCAGTGCATTTGCATAAGTAAGTCCGAAGCCGAAACAGACTGTGTACACGAAGAACGCGTTCAGCCCCATACCGGAAGCCTGCGCCAGAGGCAGGTTTGCTAAAAGACCGATGATTACCGTGCCGATAATGGCAGAAATCGCAGTGGCGATATAAATCGCGTTGTAGGATACGACGCCGAGTTCGGCGAACATTCCGGAATTGACCATGAGAATATAGGCCATGGCCATAAACGTGGTAATACCGGCAACAATCTCCGTTTTTACCGTGGAGCCCCGCTCCGTGATCTTAAAAAACTTATCCATAAAAACCTCCTAAAATGTTTTGCGGGATAAAAATAAATAGAAAATTACATAAATATTCTATATTTCCCGACGAGATTTGACAAGAACAATCTTTTACGTAGTTTTAATATGGAGTGCCGATCAAATTACCGGAGAAAGAGCCTCTTCAGAATGGAATTGATTTTCTGGACTGTTCCTGCAAGGCGGCAGAAGGCGCCGGCAGCCAATCTTGCAAAGATATGAAAATTTCACTATAATACTGTCAGGTACAGGTCATTTCTGACAGGACAAGGAGTATATAAAAAATGGAATATAAAATGACGATCGCAGGTCTCGAGCGTTCTCTGCCGCTCTGCAAAGTATCCGATGATCTCTATATCGGGGCGTTTGTCATCTTCGGGGATCCGGAGCTGACAACGGCCTGTGCGGAGGAGCTTTTAAAAAGAGCGCCGGAATATGATTACATGCTAACGGCAGAGGCGAAGGGCATTCCTTTGATCCATGAGATGGCTCGTCTCGCGGGGAACCGGAAATATTTTCTGGCCAGAAAGAAAGCGAAACTCTATATGCGGGATGTTTTCGAAGTCAGCGTGGATTCTATCACGACAGAGGGCTCTCAGAAACTTTATCTTGACGGTAGCGATGCCGAGCTTATGAAAGGGAAAAGAATTCTGCTCGTAGATGACGTGATTTCTACCGGAGAATCGATGGCAGCCCTGGAGAAGCTGGTGGAAAAGGCAGGGGGCGCCGTTTGCGGCCGTATGGCGATACTGGCGGAAGGCGATTCTCAGAAACGCGGGGATATCTCCTATCTGGAGCCTCTTCCTCTGTTTCATTCCGACGGAACGCCCCGGTAGGAACTTTCCTCAGATCCCGCAGCGGGGAGGGGACAGACCGAAAACCAGAATATTTGTTACAGAGCAGCAGAATAAATTACATAAAAAGGAGCATCTCTCATGAGTGAAAAAATTCAATATGTTTGCCCGAAATGCGGAAATAAACATTATGAATCAGATCAGTTTCAGGCTACGGGCGGAAATTTCGCCAAAATTTTCGATATTCAGAACAAACGATTTATCACGGTAAGCTGCACACGATGCGGTTATACGGAGCTGTACAGAGCGAACACCGACGCGGGATGGAATGTTCTGGATTTCCTGCTGGGATAAGAGGAAGATCTTTCTCCGATGACGAGAGGATTTTCTTGAAAACCTATAATGTATATGGTATATATATGAATATAGGATGGAGTGAACATTTATGAAGATATCTACAAAAGGACGATACGCGCTGCGCATGCTTCTGGATCTCGCGCAGCACAGGGATAAGGGTTTTGTGCCGCTGAAAGATATTGCGGAGCGGCAGAATGTATCGAAGAAATATCTGGAACAGATTGTTCCGATCCTCAATAAATCGGATATGCTGCAGACGAACCGGGGATTTCAGGGAGGTTACCGCCTGGCGAAAGAGCCGGATCAGTACACGGTGGGGGAGATTCTGCGGATTACGGAAGGAAATCTGGCGCCGGTGGCGTGTCTGACTCACGAACCGAATCAGTGCGAGCGCAATGCGGACTGTATCACTCTGCCGATCTGGCAGGGGCTGTATCGTACAATTACCGAATATCTGGACGGAATCACCCTGCAGGATATTCTGCGGCAGCAGCCGGCGGAATCCGTTGCAGGACGCAGCGAAAACGAGCAAATGGGAAGAATCCAGCAGAGTGAAAATAGCTAAAAGATCGGCGGAATTTTCACACCGAGCTGTTTATCTCTGAATCACAGACCGCAAAATTCGAGCGTACAAATCAAACTTTTATCTGAGAGAAGGTAAACAGAAGAAAAAACTGCCGCTGTCACGGGACAGCGGCAGTTTCTGAATGAGGAAAAAGAATCATGAAAAAAAGAGAGTATTCAGACCGTTTCCCGCACAGCGCTGTAAAAGATATCGTGCTGCGTCTGGCCCGAGAGAGGGATCTGCCGGACGAGGAACTGTCCTTTCTCATAGAATCCGGTAAGGCCGGTGTTTTTCTGGCGGAGGAAGCGGACCGGATCCGGCGGCAGGTTTATGGCACAGATGTATATATCCGGGGTTTGATCGAATTTACGAACTATTGCAAAAATAATTGTTATTACTGCGGCATACGTGCATCGGACAGAAAGACGGAACGTTATCGTCTCAGCAAAGAGCAGATTCTGCAGTGCTGTGAAGAGGGCTACGACCTGGGATTCCGAACTTTCGTACTGCAGGGAGGGGAGGATCCTTTTTTCAGCGACGAACGGATCTGCGATATCGTTTCGGAAATTAAGGGGCGGTTTCCCGACTGTGCGGTGACGCTCTCCATCGGAGAGAAAACAAAAAAGAGCTATCAGGCTTATTTTGATGCCGGTGCGGACCGTTATCTTCTGCGCCACGAGACGGCAGATGACGCGCATTACGGAAAACTGCATCCGAAGGATATGAGTTTGGCGGTCCGTAAGAAGTGCCTGTATGATCTGAAGGAGATCGGCTACCAGGTAGGATCCGGCTTTATGGTGGGCACACCTTACCAGACCACCGGTACGCTGGTCCGAGATTTGCGCTTTCTGCAGGAGCTTGAGCCGGATATGATCGGTATCGGACCGTATATCGAACATATGGATACTCCTATGGGGGTACAGTATAAAGAGGCGCTGAGATGCAGGGCCGGGGAAGGAAATGCGTTTCAGACGGCTGAGATCCCGGAGGAATGCAAGCGGAGGGCAGAAGCCGGTGCGAAGCCGGCGCGCGGCAGAGAAAAAGAGCCGCCGGCAGCCGGCCGGGAAACAGCGGGGTTTCACGCTCTGTCTGCGGAGGAGAGGATGTGCAGAACGCTGCGCCTCCTTTCTATTCTGCGCCTGATGTTTCCTTATGCGCTGCTGCCGTCTACTACGGCGCTGGGTACGATTCATCCCGGCGGCAGAGAGATGGGGCTGAAAGCCGGGGCGAATGTAGTGATGCCGAATCTGTCTCCTGCGGAGACACGGGAGCTTTATGCGCTGTATGAAAATAAAATATGTACCGGCGAAGAGGCGGCGCAGAGCAGAAACCTTTTAGAACAGAGTGTTTCCAGGGCCGGGTATCGTATCGTTACCGCGCCGGGGCATGTAAAACGGGACTGGAAGGAACGGTTTTGCAGACCGTCAGCAGATCGATGCATTACCGGGGACAAGGAGCAGAAGTAGAATGAAAAAGAAAAAAGTCATGACGGCGATGAGCGGCGGCGTAGATTCCAGTGTGGCGGCATATCTTCTCTGTTCGCAGGGATATGAGTGCGGAGGGATCACGATGAAATTGTTCGGCAATGAGATGATTTCGCTGTCAGGAGAACATACCTGCTGCTCAGAGCGGGATACGGAGGATGCCCGGAAAGTTGCGCAGCGGCTGGGAATGCCGTTTTATATATACGATTTCTCTCCTCTTTTCCGGAAGAATGTCGTCGACCGTTTTGTGCGGGCTTATGAACAGGGACAGACCCCTAATCCCTGTGTCGACTGTAATCGTTACATGAAATTCGGTCTTCTGTATGAAAGAGCGGCGGAACTGGGATACGACAGGGTGGCTACCGGGCATTACGCCCGAATTGCCTTCGATGAAGAAAAAGATCGCTATCTTTTAAAAAAAGCGCTGGATCCGCAGAAGGATCAGAGTTACGTACTCTACAGCATGACGCAGGAACAATTGTCCCGGACGCTGTTTCCGCTGGGGGAAATGACAAAGGTTCAGGTGAGGATTCTGGCGGAACAATGCGGCTTTTCCAATGCGGATAAAGCGGAGAGCCAGGATATCTGTTTCATTCCGGACGGTTCTTACGCGGAATTTATCGAGAATTATACGGGAAAGGAGTATCCGCCGGGAGATTTTGTCGATGGGAACGGCGACGTTCTGGGCAAGCACAGAGGGATTATCCGCTATACCATCGGGCAGAGAAAAGGCTTGGGTCTGGCCCTGAAAGCCCCCGGGTACGTATGCGGCATCGACCCTCTCCGCAATACGGTAATCATCGGAGATAACAGTGACCTGTTTACGAAGAAGTTCAGGGTGAAGAACGTGAATCTCATTTCCTTCGACCGTATCGAAGGCTGCGCAAGGCTGAAAGTGAAGATCCGTTATCGTCAGCCGGAGCAATGGGCCAGTGTGATACAGACAGGGCTGGATCTGCTTGAGGTGGAATTTGACGAACCTCAGAGGGCGATTACAAAAGGGCAGTCTGCTGTATTCTACGATGGCGACACCGTGGCCGGAGGAGGGGTGATCTGCTGAATTATATGACGGATTCTTCCGGCATGAGGTCAGCAGAATCTTGTACCGCCCGTATCATAATCTCCGGCAGAAAAAATCCCCGCAGACTAATTGCGGGGATTTTTCTTTTTCTCCGGTAGACAGACGTACGATGACACAAGGACTTTAAAGTCATACGACTTGTCCATGAATGCGCTGTCGGTAAGCGGCGGTACCGATCATCGCTGTTCGTAACGTTTCCAGTTGGGATCGTCTGTAATTTTTGTCCATTTTTCACCTTTTGTGTCGGAACTCTCATATTCATGGCTGTTTGTAGCCTCTTGAATTGCCATATAATACCATTTTTTAGCATCCAGATTATCCGGCCACTGGTTCATATCATCTAACAGAGCGGAAGTGCCTTTCGGTAGACGATTTAGCACACGATTGATCATCGTCATCGCTTCGGCCCGGGTAATCGGATCATCGGGGTCAAAGGTTCCGTCGGGCTGTCCGAGGATCCAGCCAAGCGAGGCGGCTCTGCGAATTTCCGCCTCTGCCCAGTGCCCTTGGATATCAGGGAAGTTGTTTTCTCCCTGATCGAGACCTGTGTCAAAACGGGAGCAGATGACTGCGAATTCCGCTCTGGTAATGAAATCATTAGGTTCAAAACGATCGGCGCTTCTGCCTCTGATGATTCCTAATTTTGTCATCGTCGATACCGGGCGGCAGAACCATTGTTCCATTTTCACGTCGGAAAAATTGTTTTGTTCTGTCAGGTTGTTGTCACGCACATCGTTTTTCAGCAGCCGGAAAAAGATCGTGGCGGTTTCCGCACGGCTTATCTTTCCCATAGGATGTATATTTCCGTCGGGGTAGCCGATGATGTAAGCGAAGTGATTTTTGCCTTCGAGCTGGTTCGGGACGTCCGTTTTCTTCCAACCGGCATAGATAGTCTTGTCTGACGTCATTTGAATCTCAGAAATTTTTCTGATCAGGGTCTCGTCGGAGAACCAGCCGGTAAAGATGTAGCCTTCCCGACTTGGGATTTTGTCTATCTGTACCAATGCACCGCTTTTGTATTTTTCATCGTCATATGGTGTTCCGCCATTGGAGACGTAACGGAGCGTGTGGTATACGGTACTGCTGCCTCCGCCGCCTCCATTGCCTCCGCCGCGCCGTAGCTGTGGTGAGGCAACCTGGTTTATTTTGATGCCGCTTTCATTTTTCTGAAGGAGCGCGTCACCATCATTTGTCGGAAAATTTCCATTTGGCAAGTTTCCGGCTGAGTCGGCGGCAAGACGCATGCTGATATTCAGCGTATAAGTACGGTACGGTTCGGTATCAGTAAGATCCCAGATAATTGTTCTTCCGTCATCCTTTAGCATTACCGTACCGCTGTCTGCAAAGAGATCGTTATCGGCAACCGGTAGAAAATCTTCACCAATCCGGTCTGTCAGCGTGAATGTATGGAAAGCGTCATAGATTGTACGGTTGACCGCCTGGCTGAAGCTTTCCGTATCTGCCGCTTCATAGTACTCGGTGCATGCCATATCAATGAATTCTCTTTCGCTTTCCCTCGGATCAATTTTATAGAGCACGCCTATGATCTGAACGCCCAGATCCTGGAGTGCATCGGAGGCAGATGCGATGCTCTCCACATTTTGATTTGCTTCACCGTCTGAAAGAAATATCACGGAAACTTTTCGATTCAGGCTCTGTGCCATGCTGACATAGGAAAGAGCGGCCTGAAGGCCTGCGGTGTAATCAGTGCTCCCTTTGCAGTGCAGGTTGCGTATCATCTCGGAGGCATGTCCGGCGTTTTCCTCTGTAAAAAATCCGCCGGAAAAATCGTTAATCCCGCTGCCGAACGAAAGCATGGCAACTCGACTGTCCACATCTTTTGATGTCAGCAGAGAATCTGTCACATCTGCTGTTTTAGAGAGCATTTCGTACATTTTATTCATCGCGGTTTCGTCGTTATTTACCAATTGCATCGAGGTACTGGTATCCAAGATGAATATGAAGTCCATCTGTTTGTTCGGGGTATAAGCTGCTTGGATTTCCACCTGAGCGGTGGTTTTGTCTTCATTTGTCCATTTTGCAGACTTGATTAACTGTGTGGAATCCGGTCCGGTCTGGTTTTCATTACCGCTTTTACTGTCTTCCCATCGATTGTCGGACGGTTTTAAAATCGGGTAACTTCCGTCTTGGTTGAGCGAAAATTTTCCGTCCATCTCTTTTTGTACGAGTTCCCAGACGCTGTCCGTTTTCAAAAACACATTGCTGAATTCCAGTTTTTTTAATGTCCCTTTTTCCGAGGCACTGCAGATAGAACTCCAGTCGGAGACACCAGTGACATTTTCGAAGGCGCAGTAACCAATAGATGTCACATTACTCAAATTCGCCTCAGTCAGACCAGTGTCCCGAAAAGCTTCTTTTTCGATCTCGCCTGTAACTTTGGAAAAATCAAAAACGGTCAGGCCGCTGCAGTAGGCAAAGGCACTTTCTTTGATTCGCGTCACACTGCAGCCGTCTCCCAGGAGAACTTCTCTCAACTGTGGCTGGGAGCCGGTCTTCGTATTAAACATCTTTTTTGAAAATAAAATGTCTCCGGTGAAACCAGTAAAATCAATAGTACTCAATTTGACGGCGCCTTCGAGAGCATTACCTTGTGCGTAGGCGTAGTCCGGATGCTGAAAGTCGACGGCGCCTGTTCCGTCAAAAGTGAGTGTCTCGAGGTTACTCAGCCCTAAACCTCCTCCAAAGACGAGCCGGGCGCCGTCTTCGAGATGAAAGCGTAACGCTGTGACGGAATTACTACTGCCGAAAATATTACTCCTGTTGCTGGCGATTTCTCCAAATGCGACAGTCCCGCTGATTGTGATATCTGCACTGGAGAAGGTTTCTCCGGTGCTGTTTTTTACCCCAGATAGTGCATACTGATAAATCGAGTTAGATGGATACTTAGCGCTCATATCGACGTTGTCTGCGAAATGCAGTGTCAAGTTTTTGCCTTCGACAGGAAGTTGCGCATTAGAAAAACCGAAAGATTTTATTTTGACAATAGAATCTAAGGGAAACTGCAGAAGTTGCGTATTTTGGAAAGTATAGGATCCGACTTCGATGCTGTCCCTTTCCGACTCCACAGACAGAGAGTCGAGATTTCTGAAAGCGTAGTTACCGAAGCGAAAATTTCCGGATCCTTTTAACGTTATTTTTTTTACTTTAGTAAGCAGAGTGTTATAATCATCTGCGATACCTGTGATACCGCTGTCTATGATGATCGAAGTCACTCGTTCCTTTTCATCGAATGACAGAGTTTTATTTAATTCCAAGGATGTGATCTCTCCGGTACCGCTGACGGTCAGTATCTGATTGTTTTCTCCGCTGAGCGTGTAGGTAACTCCCGCAGTGGCGCTGTCTGTGCTGTTTTCTGCGGCGAATATCGGGATCTGTATCGCGGAAATCGCGGTGCATACCGCTAAAATTACGGATAGCCATCGTCTTTTCATAAATGATCCTCCTCCAATGTTGTCGGCAGCCTGCGCTTTTTATTCTATAAATGCGCTATTTCGCTGCAAAAAGGTGTACTTTTTTGTAAAACGACATGTGAGGATTCATTGCTGAAAAAGACGGCTTTTCAATTTTCTCATCGGATTTTGGATGATAAGACAGATTGCAGAGTATGGGAAATTTGCTTATTTTATAATTTATGAAATAAAGCTGCTGAAATTATACAAAACTTGTAATATAATAAAGAAGCGGTTTATAACCACACAAAAAAGTACACATTTTTACGAAATCCCGATCCTTTGAAAAAAATTTCTCTTTTTACAATTTTTTGTCGTTTTATTTTGACTTTCCCTATGTGATTTGTTATTTTGTTGCTATAATTTCAGAAAATGCTGACGTACCTGTAGAAACAGGATAAAATAATGAGAACAGACCAGTTGCTGTCAAGTCGTGCACGGATTGATATGAAGACAGTAGAAAGTTCCTGTTTTATGATGAAAAAAGAATTCGTATTTTATTTTTGTATGAAACGGGCTGTATAGGAAAAGTGGGAGGAGAGAATGTTGCTGAAGTTTGAGCCGGTTTGCAGAAAAAATAGAAAAGACATTGAAGCTCTTCAAATGTTCCCTTCGCAGTCGGGATATATCGAAAGCGTGGTGGAATGTCTTGAAGAAGCGGATTGGATTAGGGAGTGGAGGCCTGTGGGAATTTACGATGAAGAGGTACTGGTCGGATTTGCCATGTACGGTTTTTTTAAATCGCCAACGAAAAGAGTCTGGCTGGATCGTCTTATCATCGATAAAAAATATCAGGGAAAGGGATATGGAACAGCGTCAGTTCTCGCTTTGCTGGAAAAACTCCGCCGAGAATATAATGAAAGCGATGCCATATATTTAAGCGTTTATGAGGACAATACAGAAGCGATAGATCTCTATCAGCGGATCGGATTTTCTTTTAATGGTGAATGCGATGCAAAGGGTGAAAAGATTATGGTCTATGTTTTTTAATATGAGTTTATAAAATGAGGAAAAAACAAAAAACGATGTATCGGTTAAGAAGAATGTTTGAAAATTTTCTTATTTGAAGACAGAAAAGAATATTTAATTTGAAAAGAGGCGTGAAAGAAAAAGCGCTGAAATATACTGTAAGATTTACTGCTTTTAGAGGATTACCGACGCCAACATTCAGGCAAGAGTAAATTGGGAGCCTTTCTGTGAAGATTCTCTGGTATTGTCAGAAAAAAGGTGTCCACTTTTTTAGGTGAAATCGGGATAAAACAGGTCAATTAAATAGATGAAAAAATGCCGTTAGCCATTTAAATTTCAATGGTTAACGGCATTTTCTTTCGTGGTGCTCGCGAAGGGACTCGAACCCCCGACGCACGGTTTAGGAAACCGACGCTCTATCCACTGAGCTACGCAAGCAAATTCTGCGACCAATCAGGCGTACAGGAGAATTTCTTCTCCGATACAGTATCATAACACAATCGCCGGCGGGGGACAACCTTGAAACTGCAAAAATCCCCATCTTCCGCTGCCGGCTGCGGGAGATGGGGCGGATTGCATTTTTCTGGAGAGAAAGCGCCGATGTCACGGATGTCAGACATCTTGCTGCCCCGTCTGCGGGATTTCGCTCTCCGGAAGCTGGATACCGTCGATGACATCTTCTCCGAAAAACAGCAGATCGCGGGACTGTACAAAATCTACTACGACAGAAGACTGCAGCGTTTTGGTCAGAGGTTCAAATGTGACACAGGCTGCTGTAAGGATGAGCACGGTCATTAACAGATAAATGAGAACGCCGCCTTTGACGATACCGAAGAGCATGCCCAGTATACTGTCCGCCGTACCCACGACCTTCGCTCTGTGGAACTTTTTGATCAAATTTTCGATAAAGTGAACCACGAATTTCACTGCGATGATCAGAAGAAAAAACGCGGCAACGCTGATAATCGTCTCAGCCAGCCTGTCCGCCACCGGCCTTGCCAGCTGCTCCAGATGAGCATTTGCGGAATTGGCGATAGCGCTGGAAAGGCTGGAAGGCAGATCGGAAGCCGCGGCGCCGGAGGAAGCGGCCGTTTCGGGAAGCAGCGTTTTGACGTGCTTCATGGCGAAATCGCTCATTAGCTGTTTCGCGTGGGTATTTTCCGTGATGTATTCCGCCAGAACCGGTGAATACAGAAATGTGAAAAACAGAGAAAAAAGCCAGCCGAAGGCGCTGGCAAAAGATTCGATGACGCCTTTTTTCTCTCCTCTGATAATACAGATAATGAAAATCAATGCTGCTGCGAAATCAAGATACATAGATTACTCCTGCCCCTTTTTGTTCCCGATAAATTCGATATAACCTATTATATACTTTTCTATCCTGCGAAGTATACGATTAATTATACACCCTGCGCTTGAAAGACTATAGTAAAGATTGTAAAATTATTGTAAGCAAACAAATAATTTGTGAGAGTTACTTTAGGAATCCCAAAGGACGATATATAATATAATGCCGGGATTCATTGCCCCTTTTAAGGCGGGTATTTTATTTCCGGACTTTGATGAGAGGCCGCAGATTCCGCAGAAACGGACAGAACGAAGCTGTCTGCCGCGAGACTGAAATTGTCGGCATACCCTGGTCAAACGAATTTCTCAGAGTTCTGCTCTGATTTGAGTAATATTGTCAAAGGATCTGATATTTATGAAAAGGAGGATTTATGAAAACGCTTACAATCTGTGTGGGAAGCGCCTGTCATATGAAGGGCTCGCACCGCGTCATCGACAAATTTGACGAATTGATCGCAAAATACGGTCTGGAGGACGAGGTGGAGCTGAAAGCGTCATTTTGTATGGATCAGTGCACCGGAAATATCGGAGCGAGAGTAGACGAACGTCAGATTTATGATCTGACCAGAGAGAACGCGGAAGAAGTTTTTCTCCGTGAGATTCTGGGTAATTAATAAGTCAGGAGTGCGGGACGGTTTGCGCCCGCCGGCCGATATCGTTTATCAAATAAAAATTAAGGGAGAAGCAGGTACGCCCGGAAGGTGTTGAGAATATGAGCAATACGGAAAAACAAAAAAATAATCTGATTATGCGTCTTAAGGGCGCGAATTGCAAGAACTGCTACAAATGCGTAAGGGCCTGTCCGGTAAAGGCGATTTCTATTTTGGCTGAAAAGGCGACGATCGATGAAAAACGCTGTATCTACTGCGGAAAGTGCTATCTCGTCTGTCCGCAGGACGCCCGGGATCTCTTCAGTGAGATGGACCGGGTGAAGCTGATGATTTCAGCGGGGGAAAAAGTGTACTTTTCTATTTCTTCTACTTTCAGCGAATATTTTATGAATTCCAATTTCCGTCAGCTCGGCGCGGCGCTGAAAAAAATGGGGGCGGCCAGAGTGGAGGAGACCGCTATCGGCACGATGCGGGTGATGCAGGAATACGAGCGTCTGGCGGATGAAGACAAAATGACAAATATCTTTACCAGCGCCTGTCCGTCGTCCAATTTTCTGATTCAGAAATATTATCCGGAGCTGATCAAATATCTGGCTCCCGTGGATACTCCTATCGAAGCGCATGCGAAAATGATGCGGAAGGCTTACGGCAGCGATATCCGCGTGGTAACCGTAGGACCGTGTATCGCCTGCCACAAGCTGGCCTACATATCGTATAACGGCGATCTGATCGACGCATATATCAATTTCGAAGAACTGGACAGCTGGATGAAAGAGGAAGGGGTGGCGATCACTCAGGAGGAAGATCCGGAGACTTATATGGTATCCAATTACCGGGCGAGATATTTCGACGAGTCCGGCGGCGTGTTCCGTGCGCTGAAAAATGACATCAAATATAATTACATGCTCTGGAATATCGACGGTTCGACCCGTATTATGAATACGTTTAAAGACGTCAATGATTCCATCAAAGGCTATTTCATGGAACTGACCGGCTGTCAGAACAGCTGTCTGGGAGGACCGATCATGCGAATGGGAGGCCGTGATACTTTTACGGGAAAGGATCACTGGCTGTATCTGCTGAAGGACGGGAAAGGGGAGGAACATGTTAATCCTTCGGAATTTGCAGATGTGGATATCAGCAAGCATTATATCCGGATGGATTTCTACGAACCGATGCCTACCGAGGAAGAGATCAGAGATCTGCTGGCGCTGGTGGGAAAGACGCGGCGCGGTCATATGCTGGACTGCAGCGGATGCGGCTATCCGACCTGCAGAGATAAGGCCATCGCCGTCTACCGCGGCATGGCGGATCCGTTTATGTGTATTCCTTACGCCCGGGACAGGGCGGAGGCAGAGTCGAATCATCTGTTTGAATTCATGCCGAACGGCATTGTCCTGGCGGATAAAGATCTGAAAATCGCAGATATCAATCCGAAAGCGGCAGAGATTCTCGGCGGAAGCAAAGAGGACTTCAGGGGAACGGATGTGAGAGATATCATGCTGACTCAGTTTATCGACAAGGCGAGAATGAAGGAGCTGGATGTGATCAACGATGTGGTTCTCTGCGATAAGCTGAATAAGGTTTTGGCGGTGACATTTTTCCGCATTCCACGTCACAACTTGTACGTCCTGGTCATCAATGATATGACAGAGGAAGCTGCAAGCCACCGCAAAGAACACCAGCTTCGTGAAGACGCCATCAATGTGGCGCAGGACGTCGTGCAGAAACAGATGAGAATCGCTCAGGAAATCGCCAGCCTGCTGGGAGAGACGACCGCGGAGACTAAGCTGGCCGTCAATAAACTCAAATCCATGCTCGAGACGGATGAGGACGGGTGGTATGATGAATAACTATTATGTAGAAACCTACAGCGAGAGCCTGCGGAAAAAGGGCGAGGAACTGTGCGGAGATATGGTCAATGTCATAAGAAAACCGGACGAGACGATTCTCGTATTGGCAGACGGTATGGGTAGCGGCGTAAAAGCCAATATCCTGGCTACTCTTACGAGTAAAATCATCTCTACGCTCATGAGCGGCGACGCCGATATCGATGAATGTGTGGAAACTATTTCCGAGACGCTTCCGGTCTGCAGCATCAGAGGAATCGCTTATTCCACTTTTACCATCGTGAGGGTGAAACATAACGGAGAAATTTATACCGCTGAATTCGACGGTCCGGAATTCGTCATGCTGAGAGACGGCGTTCTGGAAGAGCCGGAGAAAGAGATGAGGGTGATCAGCGGGAAGGAAATCTGGGAATCGCATTTTACGGCGAAGCCCGGCGATATGATCATTTCTTTTTCTGACGGGGTCATTCATGCCGGCATCGGCCGTCTGATCAATCTGGGCTGGAAGCGCGTCAACGTCATGGAATTTATTCAGCGCAACTACCGGCCGCATATCTCCGCCAGAGTCATGACGAAAGATCTGGTCTCTGTCTGCGATCATCTTTATGAAGGCGAGCCCGGTGATGATACGACGGTGGCCGCGGTACATATCATGCCGCGAACGACGACCCGTGTGATGGTGGGACCGGCATCCAGCCCGGACATGGATGCGAAACAGGTCCGGGATCTTATCCTCACTTCCGGGAAAAAGGTAGTCTGCGGAGGCACTACGTCGAAAATCGTAGCCAGAGAATTAGGACAGAGGATCGATGTGGAACTCAAATATTACGATGAAGAGGTCCCGCCTACCGCTCATATTGAAGGGATCGATCTGGTGACAGAAGGAATTCTGACGCTGTCCGCCGCAGAAAAAAGGATGAAAGAATATCTGGACGAGTATGAAGATAATGTGAGAAAAAAAGAAATCCTGGACCTGGATAAAAAGGACGGAGCGACGAAGCTGGTCCGTCTGCTGGTGGAGGAATGCACGGATGTGGTCTTTATGATGGGGCAGGCGAATAATCCCGCGCATCAGAATCTGGACGCTCCGGTCAGTCTCAACATCAAGGTGAGAATCGTACAGAATATCGCCACTATGCTGGAAAAACTGGGGAAACACGCTGAGGTGGAATACTACTGAAACCGCGGAAGTGCAGAAGGCGCAGAGCTGCCTCGAGCGCCGAGGGGGATTCTGCGGTGTTCTTGGCTGTTTCTCATGCAAAAGATGCTGGAGACGGCATCTTTTTTGCGGAGAGGCCTTTTTAAGATGGAAATAGCATCTTCGGAATACGAGATTGCTGCGGTGAGAATTTTATTTCATCTGCGGAAAAGAAAGGCTTGTCCGCAGGATATTGAAAAAAATTAGCGGATTACATGGTTGTGCATTGCATTTTTTCTGTCATATGGTACAATTGATTGAAATTGTGTCGCTCTGCGCCTGTTTTTTTATGCTGTTCGCCATTTCGGCGGCTGTTTTTTTTCGCCATTTGGTATTTTTCGTTGGAAAAACGGTGGAACGGAGGTGCAGGCAGAAAATTAGGTCCGAAGGAGAAAGAAGTATAAATGGACGTTATCGATGTAAAAATTTTGGAAGTATTACAGGAAAATTCGAGAGTTTCGATTTCAGAACTGAGCAGAAAGGTAAACCTCTCTCTGTCCGCTGTGAGCGAAAGACTGAAAAAACTCGAAAATTCAAGCATTATCAGCAAGTATACGGTGATTTTGGATCCGAAGCTTCTGGGCAAGGATCTGTCTGTGATGATCAGCATAGGTCTGGAATCCACCTCGCAGACACAGGCTTTTCTCGAATTTGTGGAGATGGAGCCGGAGATCTTGGAATGTCATTATATAACGGGCGAGTATGATTATATGCTGAAGGTTACGACGACGAATACGCATACGCTGGAAATGATTATGAACCGGATCAAGGGATTCCACGGCATTAAGCGTACGCAGACGAATGTAATTCTGTCCACGACGAAACAGCTTCACAGCGTTTCGCCGGTACTGTAGCGGAAAAATGAACGGAAACGATGCGGCTCAGTATTTCATGAGGGAGGCGCTGAGTCTTGCTCATGAAGCGGCGCAGGCGGGAGAGGTTCCCGTAGGCGCTGTAATCGTTCACGATGGAAGGGTGATCTCCGTAGCGAGAAACCGCACGGAGGAACGTAAGGATCCTCTGGCCCATGCGGAAATGCTGGCGATTCAGGAGGCTCTCTGTGCGGTCGGAGGCTGGAGGCTGAAGAACTGCGACATGTATGTGACTCTGGAGCCCTGTGCGATGTGTGCGGGAGCTATCGTTCACGCCAGAATAAGAAATCTGTTTATCGGTGCGCCGGATCCGAAAACCGGAGCCTGCGGATCGGTAATGAACATAACCGCAGACCCACATCTGAATCATCATCCGCAGGTTGTGACAGGGATTTTGAAAGAAGAGTGCTCCGGTATTTTGAAGGAGTTTTTCAGACAGCTTAGGAGGAGAAAATGATGAAACGATTCGCAGGTATCGTAATGTCCGCGATGCTGCTCGTAGTTATGTGCGCCGCACCGGTCAGCGCGGCTGATTTTGAACTCACGGATTCCAACCCGAAGGATGGATACGAAAAAGTCGAAGCGAAGAATGTAATGGTAAAGCTCTTCTTCAGTGAAGATGTTTCAGGAGAGGAGACGCAGAAAGCCAATAAGGACAAGATTGCGTTAAAAGACAGCGACGGTAAGGCTGTGGACTTTGAGATTCTCTACGACAGTAAAGACTCAAAAAAAATCTGCCTGTTGCCGCAAAAAGATTTGGATACGGAAGAAGAATATGTGGTTTCCGTTGACGGCGGCCTGATTTCCGACGATGGAAATCAGCTGGGAAAAGATCAGGAAGTCACCTTTGCGACGAAAAAGCCTGACAGCGGCATGGGTTATATGGGTCTGATGCTTCTCATGATTCTCGTCATGGTAGTGATGACTTTCCGCGATCAGCGCAAGGCGCAGGAGAAGGGCGATGCGGATCCGCTGGCGGGGATCAATACAAATCCTTACAAACTTGCGAAAGAAAAGAATATCAGCGTTGAAGAAGCGGTTAAACTTATCAATGCCGAGAAAGAAAAAGCACGCAAGAAAGCGCAGAAGCAGCAGAAGGCCGAAAAAGAGGAGCCGGAAGAGGCGGAGGTCGTCGAGCCGAAAGTATATAAAGTGAAGACGAAGCGCAGAGTAAAGAAAAAATAGTTTCTTTACTTTACACGGCGGCAGAAAAAGTGAATCGCAAATAGACGATAGAAAGCGATAAGATATTATGCAGGAGGATCAAATGGCTGAATCAATCAAGCCCGGGGAAGAAAAGGCGGCGCGGGAGAGCGTCAACTTTATCCACAGTATTATCGAAAAAGATCTGGAGGATAATCTCTATGACAGACCGATAAAGACGCGTTTTCCGCCGGAACCGAACGGTTATCTTCACATCGGGCACGCGAAATCCATCTGTCTCAATTTTTCTACGGCAGAGAAATATAACGGTCTGTGCAATCTGAGATTTGACGATACGAATCCGCTGAAGGAAGATACCGAATATGTGGAATCTATCATGGAAGACGTAAAGTGGCTGGGCTTCGACTGGGACGAGGTGAGATTTGCCTCCGACTATTTTGAAACGATGTATGATTGCGCCGTAAAACTGATTAAAAAGGGCAAGGCGTTTGTCTGCGGTCTCAATGCAGACGAGATGCGGGAATACCGCGGCACTCTGACGGAGCCGGGGAAAGAAAGTCCTTTCCGGAACAGAAGCGCCGAGGAAAATCTGCGGCTTTTTGAAGAGATGAAAGACGGGAAATATGCGGATGGAGAGATGGTGCTTCGGGCAAAGATCGATATGGCTTCTCCGAATATGAATCTGAGAGACCCGGTGCTTTACCGGATCTCTCATGCGGAGCATCACAATACCGGGACGAAGTGGTGTGTCTATCCGATGTACGATTTTGCACATCCGATCGAAGACGCCGTCGAAGGCGTGACTCACTCGATCTGCACGATGGAGTTTGAGGATCACAGACCTCTTTATGACTGGGTTCTTCGGGAAACCGAATGGGAAAATCCGCCAAAGCAGATCGAATTTGCCCGTCTCAATGTGACAAATACGCTCATGAGTAAACGTCTGCTGAAGAAGCTGGTAGACGAGGGAGCTGTGGAAAGCTGGGACGACCCTCGCATGCCTACGGTTTCCGGCCTCAGGAGAAGAGGCTATACACCGGAGGCAATCCGGGACTTCTGCGACAGAATCGGCGTTGCGAAGTCCAACAGCACCGTGGATGTGGGACAGCTGGAACACTGCGTCAGAGAAGATCTGCAGCCGAAAGTGGAGAGCAGAAATGTCATCTTCGATCCGGTGAAAGTGATCCTTACCAACTATCCGGAAGGTCAGACCGAGGAATGCGAGATCGAAAATAATAAAGATACGGAAAAATTCGGTACGAGAATGGTCCCTTTTTCCCGTGAACTTTATGTGGAGAGAGAAGATTTCATGGAAGTTCCTGTGAAAAAGTATTTCCGTCTGTTTCCTGGCAACGAAGTCCGGTTTAAGGGCGCCTATTTCATTACCTGCAATGATTTTGCAAAAGATGCAAACGGCAGAATCACAGAGCTTTACTGCACTTACGATCCGGAGACGAGAAGCGGTTCCGGCTTTGAGGGCAGAAAAGTCAAGGGGACGATCCACTGGGTAGACGCGAAGACGGCGGTTCCTATCACGGTCAGGGATTTCGATTATCTTCTGAAGCCGGATGAGAGCGGAAAGGAAGCCCCTAACCCGGAAACGCTGATCATCCGCCATGCGATAGCGGAACCTGCCATTGCGGATTCCGAACCGGGCGACAGATATCAGTTCTTCCGCCACGGATATTATATCGAAGATACAAAGCTCAGCAGCCCTGATGCGAAGGTATTTAATCAGATCGTAGGTCTGAAGAGTTCCTGGAAGCCGGCAAAATAATTATTGTAAATTGTTTGAAAGAGCACCGGGAACCGGCTGACAGGTCTCGTTTTTGTCTGAAACGGAATGCGGAGCAGTGAAAATAGAAAAGATGTGTCTTTTCCTTTTTTAGGAAAGAGCACATCTTTTTTGCTTTTATTTTTATTACGTGCGGCAGTTCTTCACTGTTTCGGTTTATTTTTGGACAGCCAGTCCATTTCATGGTAGAGGAGCAGGCCGATTTGTTCCATTGTCCGTTCGTCGATGTCATCCAGCGTTTTTTCTTTCTTTTTTATGGATTCGTAATCGAGGAAGAGCTTCTCTTCTTCTGCAGAGGTTCTTGCCGCACCGATTTTATAATCCAGATAGCGGCGGAATAAATCCGCTCCCGGTTCTTCGTCGCCGGAATCCTCACTTTCCGGATTTTCGCCGACTGCAAAAGAACCTGTTTCTGTCATGCTGTCTAAAGAAATAAATTCCGCTGCGGGCTTTGGTGAAACGGAAGGAACAGCATTTATTTCCGGCGCCGGTGAAGCGGAAACCGCGGACTTTTCTTCTGCCAGAGGATTTTTGCCGCCGGAAAAACTTCCTGTCTGGAAAATCTCGCTGGAGAGGAAGATGCTGAGAAGAGCGGAACAGCCCTCGGTGACGTCTTCGTACGCAGTTTCGAAATCTCCGGTATACCAGGGATCTGCGATATCCCGGGGATTTCTTGTGAAATCCAGCAGACGATATATTTTCGCTTTCGGATCTCCGCCCATCATGGCGGCGATGTTTTTCACATTGGCGTGTTCCGCACCGATGATATAGTCGTAGTAATCATAATCGGCCGGTTCGATCTGAACGGCCGTCTTTCCGGCGCAGGAAATTCCTTTTGATTCCAGAAGTTTCTTTACCGGCGGATACACCGGATTGCCGATCTCCTCGCGGCTGGTAGCGGCAGAAGCGATTTCAAAGAGATCGGATACGCCGCGTTTTCGGATCATATCTTTCATCACGAATTCTGCCATAGGGGAACGGCAGATATTGCCGTGGCAGACGAATAATATTTTTGTCATTTTCTGTAGCTCCTTTTTATGTTTTGAAAGATACACTGAAATTCTTTTGCCGGTGCAGCAGGAGTATTCTCCAGACGTATCTTTCTTCAACGGGAAATGCCGAAAGTCGTGCGAAGATGCAGGGCACAGACGGGTTTTGGCCTGAGAGTAAAATCAAAACAATATTATTTATCATATCACAGTTGAAAGCTCGTTTCTATCGATAAAAATCCGGCATATCTGTCTCGCTGCTCCGGTATCACACCTCATCAGGCGGGAGGGATCGGAAGATTGTTACAGTTTGATGGAATTAAAAATAGCGCTTGCATTCTATTTTTTGATTCTGTATATTAGTAATATCTTAAATACTTAAATATTTGCTGAAGGATGGACAGAGTCAGATGCAGGTAAAGAGATTATCTGTACCTGATTCTGTGGAAAAGGAGGTTTGACTGGTGGCTTTAAAACGTTATGCTCAGGTAGGAAAGTATTGTGTTTCCTGCGGAAGTTGTGTAAAGGTCTGTCCGAAGGAAGCGCTTTCCATCTGGAAAGGTGTGATGGCGAAAGTAGATCGTAAACTTTGTGTAGGATGTGGAAAATGTGCGTCGGAATGTCCGGCGGGCACGATTGATATGAGAGAAAGGGAAGCAGCGGAATGAATCGGAAAAAACACTGGTATGATTACTTATGGATCGTGACTCCCGTCTATTTAGCGCTGGGATTTTTTAACATACTTTTCGCGTGGTTGGGGATGATTTTTTTCTGTCTGCCATTGCTGATCGCGATTTTTGGAGGAAATAAGCTGTACTGTAATCGCTATTGTGACAGAGGGCAGTTCCTCAGTCTCTTGGGCGGAAGGCTGAAGCTGTCGAGAAATAAGCCGACGCCTCGGTGGATGTGTTCAAAAATATTTCGTTACGGTTTTCTGATCTTTTTTCTGATTATGTTTCTTCAAATGCTGTGGACGACGTGTCTGGTGGGTGCAGGGGCTGGAAATCTCAATGAGTTTGTGAAACTTTTCTGGACATTTCAGGTACCGTGGCACTGGGCGTATCACGGAACGATTTTACCGGACGCGGTGGTGCAGTATGCCTTTGGATTTTACAGTATTATGCTGACATCTACACTGATCGGTCTGGTTGTCATGATCTTTTTTAAACCTCGCAGTTGGTGTGTTTTCTGTCCGATGGGCAGTATGACGCAGCTGATCTGTCGTCTGCGCGCCGGCGGATCTGCGCCGGAGGGCGGTGAGGAAAATGCGTGAAAAAGCGAGAGAGATCGCGGAACTAATGGGGCTGATGGCAAATGAGAACCGTCTTCTGATTCTCTGCGCTCTGTTAAATGGCCCCATGACAGTGAGTGAGCTGAGGTGTGAGGTGACGGATATCAGCCTCTCAGCATTATCTCAGCATTTGCAGAAACTGAGGACATCGAATCTGATCGACTCACAGAAAAGAGGGCAGTATGTCACTTATTTTCTGAAAGATCACCGCCTTCGTAGCCTGATTGCTCTGCTGAAACAGGAATATTGCGGAGAGTTTTCTGCCGAAATCAATCCTGCGTGATATTTAGAAAAAGAGTTCTGATTTTTAGATTGATTTAGATTGGTTTTAAATATATTTATTAGTTTTGTTGAAGTAGAGATCTATATATGATATATTGTTTTTGCAAAAGTTAAATTATTTTTGAATTTTTCGAAATATATTGCGAAAAATATCAGATAGAATAAGGTATTTGAAAGGAGAATATTTATAATGAAAATCAGTGCAAGAAACCAGTTAAAGGGTGTTGTCAAATCTGTTACAGAAGGTGCGGTAAATGGCATCGTTACGATTGAAATTGCAGCGGAAAAACAGATTTCCGCTACGATTTCCATGTCTTCCATCAAGGAACTCGGCCTGGCTGAAGGCAAGGAAGCTTATGCCATTATCAAGTCTACGGAAGTGATGATCGCAGACAGCACACAGAAGATCAGCGCGAGAAATCAGCTGAACGGCAAAGTGGTTTCTGTGGAAGAAGGCGTGGTAAACGGTATTGTAAAGGTAGAAATCGCTCCGGGGGTCACAGTATCTTCTACAATCTCCATGAGCGCGATCAAGGAATTGGGCATCTCCGCAGGCAAGGAAGTGGCGGCGGTTGCAAAGGCGACTTCCGTTATGATCGGTATCGCGTAGGCGGTTGAAGGCGGGACGGAAATGAGACTCAGTGCGAGAAATCAGCTGCTTGCCCGGGTAACGGACATCGATGCTGGAAGAGTAAACGGGACTGTCAGACTCGAGCTGACCTGCGGAGGCGGGATCAGCGCAAATATTTCTATGAAAGCCATCGAATGGATGCAGCTCGTGCCGGATAAGACCGTATATGCTGTGATCAAAGCTACCGAGGTAATGATCGCCGCAGAGCCGGTAAAGATCAGCGCCAGGAACCGGATTGCCGGTACGATTGCCGATATCAGTAATGGCGCTGTCAACGGTATGGTCCTTCTGGACATCGGGAAGGGGCAGCAGATTTCTTCCACGATTTCGATGGAGTCGATTCGCGAGTTGGATCTGCACGTCGGAATGGAAGTTTTTGCTGTCTTTAAGGCTACTTCTGTTATGATCGGACTGGAGCTGGACCATATCAGTTTTGGACTGATGTAAAATTAAAATGGTAAAATAGATTCGGTATAAAATCCCCGGCCTGAGGCGCAGCCAAAAGGCGGGGATTTTTTCGTCTGTCTGCTGCGCGGCAGCCGGAAACTCTCAGGCGAAGCCGGCGATAAATCCAAAGCGGTGTGTTTCCATTTTCCTCCGATATCTTGAAAAGAAAAATAAAATATGGCAGAATCAGGGTATTCCGTTTGGTTTTTGGGGGTTGAAGGGAAATGAGGTGGAAAAGTGAGATTATTGCTTGCAGAGGATGAAGCTGCGATGTCAGAAGCCTTAAAGGATATCCTGACATATCATAAATATCAGGTAGATACGGTAGATAACGGCGAAGACGCGCTGGCTTATGCGCAGGTAGGGGAATACGACGGGATTATTCTCGATATTATGATGCCGAAAATGGATGGGCTTCAGGTGCTGTCGGTACTTCGGGGCAGAGGCAGCAGGACGCCTGTTCTTCTGCTGACAGCCAGAGGGGAAGTGGAAGAGCGGATCCGCGGACTGGATGCGGGAGCCGACGATTATCTGACTAAGCCGTTTGCTATGGGAGAACTGCTGGCGAGAGTGCGGGCAATGCTGCGCAGGAGGGTGGAATATACGCCGGAGATTCTCCGATGCGGGGAAGTTTCTCTGGATCCCGGAAGCTGTGAGCTCATAGGATGCGGCCGCTCTATTCCTCTTTCCCGGATGGAATATCTGCTCATGGAACTCCTGATGATGAATCAGGGAACATATCTTTCCGCAGAGGTGATTCTGGCAAAGGTCTGGGGATATGATTCCGACGCGGAGCCGGGAAATGTCTGGGTATATATCTCATATCTGAGAAAGAAGCTGACAGAACTGGGCTGCGGCGTAGGAATAAAAGTGAAGCGCGGTATCGGATATACTCTGGAGGTTCTTTCATGACGAAAACGCTGCGGATGAAATTTATCGTTACGGCTATGACGGCGGTGTCAATTCTTCTGATTCTTCTGATCGGCGGTATCAATATCGCAAATTTTTCTGTCAATGAACGGATGACCCGGGATTTTCTGAAAGTGCTCGCCGAAAACGACGGCTCGCTTTCAGACAGAGAACCGCCGGATGAGCTGAAGGAGCGGCCGGCGGATCTTTTTCGGTTTCAGGAGAATGGACGTCAGCCCGCCCCGATGGAATATTTCTGGGCGGAAACGGACGGCGCCGGGATGGTTGTCTCCTGTGATGTAAGTCATATGTCTTCATTCACTGTAAAGGAGGCGGAGGCTTATATCGGCCGGATCGCCGTTTTGAATCAGCCGTGGGGAAGAGATGACGGGATGCGCTATTTTATCAGCGAGTCGGAATCGGGGAAGGGGAATCTTGTCGTCGTTGCGGATATCTCGAATCAATTGCGTTCGGAACTCCGCGTTCTTCTTCTTTCTCTGGCGGCGGGAGCTGCCGGCTGGTTTTTTATGCTGATCCTTATCTCTCTTCTGTCCGGCCGGGCAGTCCGGCCCATCGTGGAGAATATGGAAAAACAGAAACGGTTTATCACAGACGCGGGACATGAGATCAAGACGCCTCTGGCGATTATCATGGCCAATACGGATGCGCTGGAGCTTCATCAGGGAGAGACGAAATGGAGCCGTAATATCCGGGGACAGACAGAACGTCTCAGCGGTCTGATGCAGAATCTTCTCACTCTTTCCCGCATGGATGAGGGAACCGCCGGAACTTTGATGTCAGAGTGCAGTCTCAGCGAAATGACGAGAGACGCTGTCGCTCAATTTCGTGAACCGGCAGAGAATAGAGGAATCTCTGTGCTCTGCGACATCGCGGAGAATGTTACCGTTACAGGAGATAAGGTGCGGCTTCTGCAGCTTTTGACCATCCTTTTGGACAATGCGGTAAAATATGCGGAGGGCGTGACGCCGGAGATCCGCGTATCTGTATCCCGGCAGGAGAGGACGGCCGTTCTGCGGATTTCAAACACATGTTTTCTCGGTCAGGACGAAGATCCGGGAAAATGGTTTGAGCGGTTTTACCGCGGAGACAGTGCCAGAACGCAGAAAAGCGGAGGTTATGGCATCGGGCTTTCCGCGGCTTCCGCTATCGTTCGTCTGCATAAAGGTTTTGTGAAAGCGGAATACGAGGACGGCAGAGTGGTTTTCACCGTCGTACTGCACCTGTAATAAAAAGGGGGCGTATATCACAGTTTTGCTGCGGATCGGCGGCAGCGATTTACAGAGATCTCTTCTCACGGCGTAGTGTGCCGGAGAAGAGATTTTTTCTTTCACAGTATCTTCACTCTATCTTCTCTTTCTGTTCCGATTGCTTTAAGTTCCGTCTAAGGCTGAGAATGTAAAATTCCCGTAAAGCACAGGCCGCGGTGCAGAAAGCGGCCCGGTGCGGATTGCCGGAGGCGTCCGCAGGGACGGCCGGTCCGGTAATCGATAGCGAAATATCGGAAAGGAGGATGATAAAATGATTTTTCGTCATGAACTGAAACATGAGATTAATTTTTCCGATCTGATTGCCGTCAGACAGAGACTGTGCGCGGCGGCGCAGCCGGATCAATATGCTGTCGGGGGAAAGTACCGCGTGCGCAGTATGTATTTTGACAATCTGCGGGATAAAGCGCTCAGAGAAAAACTGGAAGGGCTCAATTACCGGGAAAAATTCCGGATCAGATATTATAACGGGGATACCTCTTTTCTCTGTCTGGAAAAAAAGACGAAGCTCAACGGTCTTGGAAATAAGCAGAAAGCGAGGCTGAGTGAAGAGGAGACAGAGAGACTTCTCTGCGGGGATTACCGCTGGATGAAGGAGTCGGGCCGGCCCCTGGTGACGGAACTTTACAGTAAGATGATGTCGCAGGGACTGAGGCCCAAGGCGATCGTGGATTACACGAGAGAACCGTTTACCTATCGTCCGGGCAATGTAAGGGTGACGCTGGACTATAATCTGCGGACGGGAATCGGCTGCAGAGAGTTTCTGAATCCGGACTGTGTGACGATTCCCGCGGGAAATCCCGTGATTATCATGGAAGTAAAGTGGGATGAGTTTCTTCCGTCGGCGATACAAGATGCAGTACAGCTGAAGAGCCGCAGAGCGGCGGCTTTTTCAAAATATGCCGCCTGCCGCATTTACGGGTAGAGAGCAGAAATTAAGGACGTTTTATCTGTGATACGGGGCGCCGGGCGGAGGCCGCGCCCTTTGGAAAGAAGGAAAAAATGAGTTTTAACGATATTTTTAAATCGAATTTTCTGGAGAATGTGAGCAGCGTATCTATCTTTGATACAGTTTTAGCGCTGTTTCTGGCTTTCGGCATCGGACTATTTATCTTTTTTATATACAAAAAGACATTCTCCGGCGTGATGTATTCTTCCGGATTCGGAGTGACACTGATCGCTCTGACGATGATTACCACACTGGTTATTCTGGCGGTGACATCGAATGTGGTGCTTTCTCTGGGCATGGTCGGCGCGCTGTCGATCGTACGATTTCGTACGCCGATCAAAGAGCCTCTCGATATCGCCTTTTTATTCTGGTCTATCGCGGTAGGCATCGTCCTGGCAGCGGGTATGATTCCTCTGGCGGTTATCGGAAGCGCCGTTATCGGCGTGGTGCTGTTCATCTTTGTCAATCGGAAGACACACGTCAATCCCTATATCGTCATCGTAAACTGTGATACGCATCAGAGCGGACAGGAGGCAGAGCTCTTCCTGCGGTCGAATACTGACCGCTGCGTAGTAAAGAGCAAATCCGCTCAGAACGGCGCGGTGGAACTCAATATGGAAATCCGGCTGAAGGAGGATAATACGGATTTTATCGATATTCTATCCGGGCTGCCGGGAGTACGCAGCGCGGTACTGGTGAGCTATAACGGCGATTATATGAGCTGAGGAGGTCGACATGTCAACACACAGAAATATCGACCGGATCTGCTGTGTCGTGCTGATCTTTACTCTGTTGATTACGGCGCTTTTTCTGTGGAGTGACAAGCTGGGAATCCAGAATGTTTCCGCCGCGGAATACGAATCGGCTCTGTTTGATACTTCCAAGGTTCACACGATCGATATCGAAATGGACGACTGGGACGGATTTCTGAAAAACTGTACCGATGAGGAGTATGAGGAATGCGCGGTGACGGTGGACGGGGAAAAGTACGCCGGTGTGGGAATCCGGGCAAAGGGAAATACGTCGCTTTCTTCGGTTGCGGCTTACGGAAACGACCGGTACAGTTTTAAGATTGAATTTGATCATTACGACAGTGGAATTTCTTATTACGGTCTGGATAAACTGAGTCTCAATAATATCATTCAGGATAATACGTATTTAAAGGATTATCTCGTATATCGGATGATGGATGAGTTCGGCGTCGATGCTCCGCTCTGCAGCTTCGTCTATATTACGGTCAACGGAGAGGAGTGGGGACTGTATCTCGCTGTCGAGGCGGTGGAGGAGAGTTTTCTCGAGAGAAATTACGGAAGTGATTACGGAGAACTTTACAAACCGGACAGCATGAATATGGGCGGAGGCCAGGGAAACGGCAGAGAATTCGATGAAGAGAACGTGGAAGAATTTTTTGGAGCAGACGGTGAGGATTTCTCCGGAGGGCGGGGTATAAATCCGCCGGAAGAAGGAGCGGACGGTGAATTCGAATCACAGCGGATAGATTCGCCGGAATCATCTGCGGCAGAGCCGGGATCTGAAATATCCGGAAATTCTGAGAATGGAGAGACGGAACGTCCGGCAGTCGGTCAGGGCGGCGCGGAAAACGAGCCGCCGGCGGCTCCGCAGGATACATCGAGCGCCGGCGATTCCTCTCAGCGGGAGGGTCAAGGAGGCGGCCCCGCAGGTTTCGGCGGGAGTAATGACGACGTATCGCTAATCTACAGTGATGACGAATACGACAGCTACTCTAATATCTTCGATAACGCGAAGACGGACATCAGCGACGGAGATAAGGACCGCCTGATTCAATCTCTGAAGCTGCTGAACGACGGCGAGGATATCGAAGATGTCGTCGATGTGGAAGAGGTCATCCGTTATTTCGTAGTTCACAATTTTGTATGCAATTTCGACAGCTATACCGGATCGATGATTCACAATTATTATCTTTATGAGAAGGACGGTCAGCTGTCCATGATTCCATGGGATTACAATCTGGCTTTCGGCGGATTCAGCGCAGGCGGATTCGGAGGCGGCGCTGAAATGCCGCAAGACGCCGGGGAACATTTCGGGTCGGAGGAAGTGTCAGGGGAGGAAACGGGCGACGAAGAGACGGTGCAGAGCGGCGGACAGGAAATATCTGTTCAAGACACGTCGTCACAGGCGACGAGCTTGGTAAATTATCCTATCGATACTCCGGTATCCGGAGGTACGGTGGAATCCAGGCCGATGCTGGCATGGATCTTTGAGAGCGAGGAATATACGCAGCTTTATCACGAATACTTTTCCCGGTTTATCTCACAGTATTTCGACAGCGGTTATTTTGAGCAGATGTTCGATTCGGTCGTCGAACTGATTTCTCCTTATGTGGAAAAAGACCCTACGGCTTTCTGCACTTATGAGGAATTTCAGACGGGTGTTTCCGTTCTGAAGGAATTTTGTCTGCTGCGGGCGGAGAGTGTCAGCGGTCAGCTGAATGCGACGATTCCATCTGACAGCGAAGGGCAGCAGAAAGACTCTTCTTCTCTCGTCGACGCATCCCATCTGACGATTTCCGATATGGGAAGTATGGGAATGGGAGGAAAAGAAGGTCCGGGAGGTATGCTACCGCCGGATTTCGGAGACTTTGACGGTGCCAGGATCCGGGAATCCGGGGGCGGGGACGGAGCGGATCTGTCTTCCGCAGAATCGTTCTCTGAGGCATTCTCCGCGGATTCCGGGGGCGGGATCTCCGGTACGGAAGAATCGGAACGAGGAGGTTCTTTCGGCGCGGAGGACGCCGGGAGCAATGATGCGGCACAGGCCTCTTTGTCCGGCGGCTAAGAGGCGCATCTACTGCGGTTTTACGCAAGTTTAACAATCTTCCTTTCTTACTCTTTTCTCTGTTATAATCTGCGCGGAGAAGGACTCAGAGGAGTATGCGTGAATTTGTAGTTTTTTTACAGAAATCAGGAAGATTATGGAAAACGAAATTTTTATGATGATCGGTTCAAAATACGGGGATCTGAGATCCTCGGAAAAGAAGGCCGCGGATTATATCCTCGCGCATATGGAAGAGATAAGGCGTATGCCGCTGGACCGGCTGGCAAAAGAGTGCGGCGTAAGCCAGCCTACGGTGATACGGCTGGTAAAGGCGCTGAGCTTCAGCGGATATCGGGAATTTCAATATGCCTTAGTAGAAAATCTGGCCAGAGAGGAAGAAAACGATTCTTCACAGCCGCTGTACGGTTACCGCCTGAGCGGTGAAGAAGCTTTAGAGGATATTCCCGGGAAAGTGGTGCGAACCACGGCGCAAGTCGTTCAGAATACACTGAAGCATATTTCGATGAAGACGTATCAGCAGGTGGTCGCAGCGCTGAAAAATGCGGATAAAATCGATATCTACAGCGTGGAGAATTCGGGAGTTCCGGCGGAGGATCTCATGACGAAGCTGCTTTATCTGGGATTTCACTGCCGCCACTGCAGCGACTATTATCAGCAGAAAATCTGTGCGGGAAATCTCAGCTCCCGGGACGTGGCCGTGGGGATTTCATATTCGGGTTATTCTCAGGATACAGTGGAAACAATAAGGGAAGCGAAAAAGAGCGGCGCGACCACGATTGTCCTGACGAATTTCCGGGATTCTCTCATCAGCAGATATGCGGATCTGCTGATCTGTACCAGCCAGGATCAGTTATTTTACGGCGATGCCATTTTTTCACGGACGACGCAGCTGATGATTGTAGATATGATCTATATGGGAATCATCGCGTCGGATTACGATTATTATGTAAAACAGCTGAACCGGAGCGGCAAAGCGATCCGGGACAAGGCTTATCCGGCGGAGAAGTAATTCCGCCGGAGGGATTTTATCGCTGGCCGTCTGAGTTGAATTTAATGAAATGGGGAAAATAAAATTGTAGAAAATCTGTAGATTTTCTACAATTTTTTGTGTAAAATCCGGGTTTGTTTAACATTTACTTTACTTTTTTCTGATTTTTATTTGATTGAACAAAAAAATCTCAGTTGCTATAATGGCGGTGTTTCAAAGGTGGAAGTCAAACAAGAGAAAAAAGGAGTAAAGGATGCTGAAACTCGAAAATGTAAAGAAAGTCTATGACGGCGTTACGATTCTCGAAAATATCAGTCTGGAAATCGAAGAAGGGGAAATCATCTCTATCCTCGGACCCTCCGGCTGCGGTAAGACGACGCTTCTCAATCTGATTCTGGGCATTGCGGATGCGGACGGCGGAAGGATTTTATATAACGGTGAAGATATCACAGAAGTTCCCATGGAAAAACGGGGATTTAACATCGTATTTCAGGATTACGCGCTGTTTCCGAATCTGAACGTATATGACAATATCACTTACGGTCTGAGAAACCGGCCGGAGATCTCCTCCCGGGAAGATGTCGGTGAACTCATCGATCTTCTGGGTCTGAAAGAACATCTGAAAAAGAGGATCGACCAGCTCTCCGGCGGGCAGAAACAGAGAGTGGCTCTGGCCCGCACTATGGTGATGAAGCCGAGGATTCTCCTTCTGGACGAACCTCTCAGCGCTCTGGACGGCGTGATCAAAGAATCTATCAAAGATCGTATCCGCACCATTGCGCAGGAATTTCATCTGACCACGATCATCGTCACTCACGATCCGGAAGAGGCACTGACTCTGTCCAACCGGGTTCTGATCCTGGAGAAGGGCGGGATCGCGCAGTACGGCGGTCCGGATGAGATCATCCGCCGCCCTGCCAACCGTTTTGTGAAGGATTTCATCTTAAATCAGCTGGAAATTAAGAGAAATAACATCTATCAGCTGTTTTCCGGTGTGGTGCCGGCCGCCGATATGGCTCAGGCTTCCGGTCAGATCGGATGAAGAGGTCGGAGAGATGAAAAATAAAAAAGAGATCCGGCTGATCTTTTTTCTGACAGCCGCCGTTTTTCTGGCTTTTCTCGCTGTGCCGGTGGTGAGCCTGCTGGTCAAATCGGTTTTAAGCGATACGGGATTTACCACCGCGTTTTATAAGGAAGTCTTCGGAACAAAAGGTTTTCTGCAAACCTTGGGACGAAGTTTTCTCGCCGCGGGCGCCAGCGCTCTGACCACTACGCTGCTGGCCTTTTTACTGGCGTATACAGTACACTACACCAACGCACACCGGATCGTGAAAAAAATCATCGGAGCCGCGGCGGTTCTTCCTATGCTCCTTCCGACCATTACATATGGCTTCGCGATTATGTATTCCTTCGGAAAAGAAGGTCTTCTCACGCGCCTTTTCGGCGGTCAGTTTTTTTCGATTTACGGATTTAACGGCCTGCTGCTGGGTTATGTGATTTATACGCTGCCGGTATGCTATGTTCTGATTTCCAACGCGATGGAATATATCGACCGGAAATTTATGACAGTATCCCAGCTGATGGGTGACGGTCCGCTGGCGACGTTTCGCATGACGGTTCTCCGCCCGCTGCTGGGGACTCTGGGCGCGTCTTTTGTGCAGTCCTTCTTTCTGAGCTTTACCGATTTCGGTATCCCGGCTGCGGTAGGAGGAGAGTACGAGGTCATCTCCAGCGTGCTGTACAAGCAGATGCTGGGAAGTATACCGAATTTCAATAACGGGGCGGTAGTCGCCGCCGTCATGCTGATTCCTTCTGTCATCAGCATCGCGCTTCTTCAGTACCTCGACAGATATAACGTGCGCTACAACAAAATTTCTCAGGTGGAACTGAAGAAAAACAAGATCCGCGACGGGGTTTCGACAGCGGTGTCTCTTCTGATCTGTCTCAGCGTCCTCTCGATCTTCGCGGTTATCTTCGTCATTCCTTTTGTGGAAGAGTGGCCGTATCAGATCGAGTTCACGTTTAAAAATGTGCTCAATGTATTTCAGGATACAGAGCTTTCCACCGTTTATTTCAATTCCCTGTATACGGCGGCATACACCGCTGTTTTCGGAACTCTTCTGGTGTACGGCAGCGCTCTGGTCACTGCCAGAAGTCAGCTGAGCGGAAAGCTGAAAAAAGTCATCGAGGCTGTCGCACTGATCACCAATACGATTCCGGGCATGGTTCTGGGTCTGGCGTTTCTCTTCTGCTTCTCGGGAACCGGTCTTCAAAATACATTTCTCATCATCGTCCTGTGCAATGTGATTCACTTTTTTTCCACGCCGTACCTGATGATGAAAGAATCTCTGGCAAAGATGAACGCGTCCTGGGAGACGACGGCGATGCTCATGGGGGACAGCTGGATCAAGACCGTATTCCGGGTGGTGACGCCGAATGCCATGTCGACTATCATCAGCGTGTTCAGCTATTACTTTATCAACGCGATGGTGACGATCAGCGCTGTCATTTTCCTGGCCGGCGCCCGGACGATGGTCATCACGACGCAGATCAAGCAGCTGCAGTATTACAATAAGTACAATGAGATCTTCGTTTTGTCGCTGCTGCTTCTGCTTACCAATCTGGCGGCGAAGCTGCTGTTCGGCTATCTTTCGCGGAGAAAAGCGAAAACCGCGGAAAGTGAACAGATGACGGAAGGTGCGCCGGTACCGGTGCAGAAGAGCAGAAAACTGAAAACTGCAAAACGGATGATCTGTACTGTCCTGACGGCAGTCGTTCTGATCTCCGCGGTATCTCTGGGAAGCGGCGGGCGAAACAGCGATCTGGTGGTCATCTATTCGAATGCGGACGACGAAGCGGTAGAAGCTATGAAGTCTGCACTGGATGAGAACGGATATCAGGGAAAATATATCATGCAGACCTTTGGAACGTCGGAACTGGGCGGAAAACTGCTGGCGGAGGGTACGGATCTGGAGGCGGATCTGATCACCATGAGTACTTTTTATGTGGAGAGCGCACAGGAAAAAAATGATATGTTCTGTGATCTGGAATTTGATGTGGACACCATCGACGACACCGCTTCCTACTGCGCTCCGATTACCGCTCAGGAAGGGGCGATCATCGTCAACACGAAGGTCCTTGAGGCGGAGGGACTGCCGGCTCCCGAATCTGTAAAGGATCTCGCGGATCCACAGTATGCGGGGATGCTGTCGGTAACCGATGTCTCTTCGTCTTCTACCGCATGGCTGCTTCTGCAGGCGCTGATCGCCGAATACGGTGAAGAGGAGGCGCAGGATATCCTCGGACAAATTTACGATAACGCGGGTCCTCACGTGGAGGATTCCGGTTCCGGCCCGCTGAAAAAGGTGAGAGCCGGAGAGGTGGCAATAGGATTCGGACTTCGCCACCAGGCGGTGGCGGATAAGGAAAAAGGGCTTCCGGTGGATTATATCGATCCGGCAGAGGGCAACTTTTCTCTGACCGAATCAGCGGCCGTCGTAAAGAAGGACACAGAGCGGCGGGATCTTGCGATGAAAATGGCGGAATGTATCGTCACAAACGGCCGCGGGAAACTGCAGGAAATATACCCCAACGCGATTTATGAGAACGAGACGACTAATTCAAAAAACGCTTCTTCCAATCCGAAAAAATTTCCGGAACCTCTGACGGTGGCTCTTTTAGAACGCCACGAGGCGATTTCCGAGGCGAGCAAATAAAAGTGCAGTATACATGAGTTTTTACCGAAAGACGATATATGAGTAATCAGCCGGCTGTATCCGATGCAGTTGATAAAGCTGAGTGACTTATATTATCTCTCAATGATATTCGGTATTTATCGTCAATGAAAATAAAAAGGAGAATAGAAAATGCCTGATTACAAATTACTGACCCCGGGACCTCTGACCACTACCGATACGGTGAAAAGAGAGATGTTGTTCGACCACTGTACCTGGGATGACGATTATAAAAAGATCACACAGGAGATACGCAGAGCGCTCCTGGGGCTGGCGAAAGTCTCGGAAAAGGAATATACGGCGGTGCTCATGCAGGGCAGCGGGACTTTCGGCGTGGAATCGGTGATCACCAGCGCGGTGGGACCGGAGGACCGTCTTCTCGTCGCAGCCAACGGCGCGTACGGTGAAAGAATGGCGGATATCGCCGCCCATGCGGGTATCGATCACGTGGTGTGCCGGGAAAATTACGACCGGATTCCGGATGCGAAAAGAATCGCGGAATATCTGGACGAAGATCCTTCCATCACCCACGTATCTATGGTTCACAGCGAGACGACTTCCGGGATCCTCAACGACATAGAAGCGGTGGGCAGAGTTGTGAAAGAGAGAGGAAGGACGTTTATCGTGGATGCGATGAGCAGCTTTGCCGGTGTGGAAATCCCTGTGGGAAAATGGGGGATCGACTTCCTGGTGAGCAGCGCGAATAAATGCGTTCAGGGGGTTCCGGGATTTTCCTTTATCATCGCCCGCAGAGAAGCGCTCAGAGCCTGCGAGGGGCAGGCGAGAAGCCTGTCTCTCGATCTCTACGATCAATGGAAGACGATGGAGAGCGACGGAAAGTGGCGTTTTACTTCGCCGACACATGCGGTTCTCGCTTTTGCCAGAGCGCTGAAGGAGCTTGAGGAAGAAGGGGGAATCGAGGCGAGAAACCGCCGATATACAGAAAACAACCGCCTGCTGATAAAGAGTATGGCGGAACTGGGCATACGCCCCTACATCGGCGGAGAATATCAGGGGCCGATTATCACCACGTTCTTTTACCCGGAAAACTGCAGCTTCCGATTCGCGGATATGTACGAATATATCAAAGCGAGGGGATATGCGATCTACCCGGGTAAAGTCACGGAGGCCGAGACCTTCCGTATCGGAAATATCGGCGAGATCTATCCGGAGGATATTCAGAGGGTATGCGGGCTGATCCGTGAATTCATCGAAACACAGCAGTAAAGGGACGTCTCACAGATTCGGTTTGCATCAGGCGTTGTAAAGAAGTATAAGGAGGGGACAAGATGAACGAGATCAAAGGTATTATTTTCGACTGGGCCGGAACGACGGTGGACTACGGCTGCTTTGCGCCGGTACAGGCATTTGCGGAAGTGTTTCGCCACTTTGGTATCGAGCCCACCTCACAGGAAGTGAGGGAGCCTATGGGAATGCTGAAGATCGATCACATCCGGACGATGCTCCGGATGCCGCGGATCAGCGCTCTCTGGGAGGAAAAATACGGCAGAAAGCCGGAGGAAAAAGATGTGAAGGAACTCTTCGGGCTCTTCGAAGAAAAGCTGATGAGTATACTGCACCTCTTCGCCGGTCCGAAACCTGGCGTCGCAGAAACGGTAAAGGCTCTGAGAGAGAAAGGCATCGCCATCGGTTCCACTACCGGATATACGGATAAGATGATGGCGATTGTGGCGCCGGAAGCGGCGAAAAGGGGATACGCTCCGGACGTGTGGTTCAGTCCGGATTCTGTAAATCAGAAGGGCCGCCCGTACCCTTATATGATCTTTCGCAATATGGAAGCTCTGGGGCTCAGCGACGTGCGCGGCGTTCTCAAAGTCGGGGATACGGTTTCCGATATCAGAGAGGGAAAAAATGCCGGCGTGACAACTTTCGGCGTCGTCATCGGCAGTTCGGAAATGGGGCTTTCCCGGGAGGAATACGAATCTCTGTCAGAGGAAGAGCAGAAACAGCGCTGTGAGCAGGTGGCGGAAAAATTTCTCGCCGCAGGCGCAGACCGGGCGATTTTAAATCTGGAAGATCTCCTAAAGATCGTGTGAAAAGAGAAGCGCTTGCAGAGCCGGGAAAAAACGCGGTGAGCGGAATCGAAAATTTCACGATAAGCAGAGCCGGAAGATTCCAAAAAAAGGGAAATTCCTGTCTGTGGGATTCGGACAGACCTAAAAAAACGGAATACCGCCTCTCCGGAAGGAGAGCGGTCGGTCAGATGCAGAAGATGCAAAAGAGGGGAGAAGATATCAGAGCTTTTCCCCTCTTTTTTCGTTTTTTGCCTTTTTGGTTCTGAACCGGGGCTGAAAGAAACCGCACGAAAAAATATCTGATCCGCCCGCAGGGCGGGAACGAGATGACGCAGGACGGAATCAGATTTACAGACGATACATATGATTCAGCGGGCCGCAGCCGCTGCCCAGGTCGAGTCCGCAGGCGATGGCGCCGGTGATAAATTCTTTTGCTCTGATTACGCTGTCCTGTGTAGACCGGCCCTCCGCCAGTCCGCAGGCGATAGCGGAGGAAAGAGTGCAGCCGGTGCCGTGAGTATTTTTGTTATCGATATGAGGAGCGCGAAACCAGTGAACTGCGCCGCTGCTGAAAAGAAGATCGTCTGCAGACTCGGTGAGATGTCCTCCTTTGACCAGTATATCGCCGTTTAACGATTCAGCGATGATTTCGGCAGCCTTTCTCATATCTTCCGAACAAGAGATTTTCTTTCCGGACAGCACTTCCGCTTCGGGGATATTCGGCGTGATGATACGGGCCAGCGGCAGAAGAGATTTGATCAGAGCCTCCTGCGCGCTGTCCTGCATGAGCCGGCCGCCGCTGGTGGCTATCATGACAGGATCCGCTACGATATTTTCCGCTCTGTGATAACTCAGTCTGTCCGCGATGACGCGGATGATTTCCGCATTGGAAACCATCCCTATTTTTACCGCATCCGGCCGGATATCCTCAAAAATACAGTCGATCTGCTGCGCTACAAAATCCGGAGACATTTCCGTGACGCTGAAGACGCCGGTGGTATTTTGTACGGTGAGCGCTGTAATAGCGCTCATACCGTACATGCCGTATACGGTAATCGTTTTCAGATCGGCCTGAATACCGGCGCCGCCGCTGGGATCGGAACCGGCGATGGTGAGTATTTTCTTCATTTTTTTCTTTCCTTTCTCCTTCGGCTGTTTCGAATCAGGGAAATCCGTTACCGGATTCCCGGCCATTCGCTGTAGGAATTCAGATAGAGAACCGACAGGGCTCTCATTTCCTCTCTTTCAGATTCGGACTGTTTATCGTAGACGGATATGGTAGGAAAACCGGCGGAGAATGCGGAGCGTACCGCGTGAGCCACGTCTTCAAAGACCAGCGTTTCCTCCGGTCGGGTTCCGAGCTTTTCAGCCGCGTAAAGATAGATGTCAGGCTGTGTTTTCGGCATCCCAAGTTCGCCGCAGGTGATAATGCCCTGAAAATAATCCGTCAGACCGAGGCGTTCCATCGCCGCGGCGATCATATCCCGGTCGGTGGCGGTGGCGATGTAAAGAGGAATGCCTTTGCCGTAAAGCTCCCGGATGACTTTCCGGACACCGGGTTTGCACTGCAGATGATGGCTGTAATCGTCTCGCACCATATCGATGATCCTGCCTACGATTTCGGGAACCGTACCCGAAATACCGTAAGTTTCATGGAAGATGGCGGCGCTTTCCTCCAGCGTACGGGTTATCATCTGACTGTCGATATTTTCCGGCGGAGTGATGCCGTTTTTCTGCAGAAACCGGGAACCGACACTGCACCACATCGGCATAGAATCCAGAATTGTACCGTCCACGTCAAAGATCGCCCCTTTGACGGTAAGTCTGCGGAAGGCGTCCGGAAAGGAGATCCCGATATCCGCAGAGCAGAGGGATTCTGAGAGTTTTTTTGCCGCGGACCGGGGGTCTTCCGCAGAGAAAATGGCGGAGACGACAGCGACGCCGTCGATTCCCGTATTTCTGAGGAGAGGGATATTTCCGTCGGTAATACCTCCGATGGCGACCGTCGGAATCGAGACCGAACTGCAGATCCGGCGAAGTTCATCGGAGGATATGGATACGGTATCTTTTTTTGTAGACGTCGAAAATACTGCGCCGATACCGAGATAATCCGCTCCGGACGCCTCCGCTGCCGCGGCTTCTTCCGGATTATGAGCGGAGATACCGATTATCTTATCGGGGCCGAGCATACGCCGGACCTCCTGTACTGAGCCGTCTCCCTGTCCTATATGTACGCCGTCTGCGCCGCACTTCAAAGCGATATCCGGCCGGTCGTTGATGATCAGCGGTATGCCGTGGCGGTCGGTGATATCTTTGAGTTCCTGCGCCGAACGCAGCAGTTGGCTGTCAGTCAGTGTCTTCTCCCGCAGCTGAACCATGGTGGCTCCTCCCAGGATCGCCTCTTCCACAGCTTGGGGCAGCGTTCTGTTTTTCAGCCCGCTCCTGTCCGTGACAGCATAGAGCCGGATGTTTTTCGGATCGATTTTCATGATATTTCTTTTCTCCTGCTTTTCTGTGTTTCAGATATGTCTGTACTGCTTCTTTCAGATTGTTTCCGTCTGCCTGCCGGTAATCGAAAACGGTTTGGACCGCCGTACAAAACAGGGTGAAAATGAGAAAGAACGGAAGTGTCAGTCCCACCAGCGTACTCTGATGCTCGATATGGCGCAGGATCAGAAATCCCGCCAGACAGAGAAATATCCCGAGAATGTCTCTCTTTAAAAGATAAGATGAGTCCGCAGAGGGTCTGCCGGAATTGCCAGAGATGCGCTGAAGGCAATATCTTCCGAGGCAGCCGGCGGTGAGAACCCCCAGGAAGGGTACGAAAAACGCGGAGAGGAATCGTACGGCGTTTTCCAGGTGGCCAGTGGGAAAGAAGACAGCTGTCAGCACGGCGGCGGACAGTGAGATGAGGACTGCCATCTTTTCATTTATCCTGCTGCAATAGATTGTAGCAGAACTTTTCCCTGCGGAAAAGAGAAAGAGACAAACCGATATCACTGCGGACAACAGGATGAACAGAATTCCAAACAGCTTTACCGCGGGCAGGCCGAGGGCTTCTTCCAGTCCCGGGATCCTCGCATGGCGGACGAAGAGAAAGCTGACGATCTGAAGGGAACATCCGCCGGTAAAGTGTATGCCGGCCCCGACGCCATCTGCCGCTACAGAACTCTGATTGTGCAGGGAGAACAGAAAGAATACGGGAATCCATGACAGCGCAGCGGCGGAGGAGAGTTCAGCGGCTTCACCGAAAGAGAGGCGGAAACCGGAGAATTCGGCGGCAGCCGGGAATTCCGGAGCGGAAAATCTGCCTGCGCAGAACAGAAGGATTCCGCACAGGAGAAGGGTGATTCCCGCGGTCAGTGCAATGAAAATATTGCGGAAAATCCCCGTTTTCTCGGACGGAAAAGAAAATCGCAGCAGGATCAGGAGGAGAATGACTGCGAGGAAGAGATAGGAGGCAGGCGTCAGCATGATTTTATCTGTCAGCAGCGTCCCCGGTGCGGTGGGGCCGAAAGCCATCGCGGCACACAGACTTGCGGTTCGCAGCGTCAGAGCTCCCCGGACGATGAAAAATAGCGATGTAAAAAGGAAAAAAAGTAGCACTCCCGGCTTTTGTATTCTACCGGAGCGGGATGGAGGAACCTGTGAGGAAAGAGAGCTGTTTTTCAGCGAGGAAGCGATCCGGGCTGTCAGAAACAGGAGGCCGCAGCCGGTCAGATTGCCGATGAGAATCGCCGCAGTTCCTTTTAATGTGCTGAGAACTGAGATGGATGCGCCGCTGAAAATACCGGAAACAGAAAGCGACGCGCCGAGCCATATCAGCGCGGCGCCGGTCGGGGATGAATATTTTTTGTTCAATGGATCTTCTCCTTTGCAGATATGATTTGCGCCTTTGCGGACTTCTGAGAAACGGCACATGTCTTGTCCGCAGTTTGCGTATATTAATTCATATTTTGCAGAGGAGGATTTCATCACTGAAATTTCTGAAATGAGGAAAATAACGGGAAAATCTATAGCATCAGGCGAAAAATCCACCCTTCGTCTTCGATGAGAATCGTATTCGCCCGGCAGGAGTAACTGTCCATCGGCAACTCCGCGCCGGTTTCACTGAAAGTTCTGCAGACTGCGGGATCACCGCTGGGATTCAGCCAAACGGTCTGTGGAAAGGGTTCCGTCCAGGGCAGCTGCAGAACATCATGTTCGTCAGCCGCAAAGGACAGGAGATATCCGCTGTGGTCTTTTGCCTCAGTGATTCCCTCGATCATCTTTCCGTGGAGGCAGTCTTGTTCCTCGAAGCAGATCCTTCCAGGTTCCAGGCGTACGAGGGCATCCGAGAGATCTAACGCGATCAGGGCCCTGTCCTCCGCGTCGATGGTGAGTTCCGTCACCGTGGTATTGATATTGTCGGTAAACATATGAATCAGCTTTCCGTCAGAATCATACCATTCCATCAGGGGCAGCACGATACCGTTTTCCCCTGCGAAGGCATGGCTGATGGAAATATCTGCAATCGGAGAAAAATCCTCGATATTTTGTGTATCACTGAAAAAACCACTGTTGTCGTAGCCGATCAGGATATGTCCTCTTCGATTGACGATACAGCGGTTTACTTCACTGGATAACGGTTCCGCAGTCAGGACGGCGGGCTCTTTTCCCGGAGAAAAGCGGATTCGCATCATATGCTCTTCCGAACCGTCAAAAACCAGAATGACCCAAATGTCCTCCGTCTGCCGCACCGCAAAAAAGATATCAGACAGAACCGGGACAGTATAGAATCGGTCTCCGCCGCTGGTCTCGGCGACTACTCCCAAAGCGTAGGAGGAATTCTTCCGATGGCGAAACAGCATGGATGTGCCGAAGAAGTCGTCGGGATTATAAGTCAGAAGTTCCCAGTCAGAACGTTCGTCTACAGGAATACAGCGTTTCCAGGGGTACAGTTTTTCCGCGATAAGATTTTTTGTCATAGGGGCTCCTTTGTGAATAAGTTCTTCTGAAATTGTACTCCAATTTTCGTGTATTTGAAATACGCAGCTTCTATTTTGAAGTATATTCCAGAAATCGCGGATGTAAATTTCTCTTACTCGAGAAGAAGACAAAGCGCTGCTGATGCAAAAATCCATAAACCGGCGGGTTTCTGAATATCGGAGACACACTGTCTGTTCATGATATCTTTCAGAGATGAGATGGCGACACCGAAAGATGAGAACAGGAGAAGAATCAGAAGCCTGTCTTGCCCCACCAGAGAGCCGCAGGCTCCGATCAGTTTTACGTCCCCCATTCCTATGCCCTGTCTGTCGCTGATGAGAAGAGATAATGATGCGCAGATCATCATAATCAGAAAGCCGATAAGAGCTCCTGCGGCGGCATCTGCAGCGCAGGGCAGGATAGGGATAGAAGGCTGCAGGAATGCTTGGTCGGTAATGTTCGGGGCGTCTGAGACGCGGCCCGCGTCGGCATCGAAGAAAATCAGAGAATATGGTTTCTGCGGCAGGAGCGCGGCAAGGTCGCAGGACAATCCCCTGAGAAGCCCTGCGGTCAGTATAAACAATGTCGGCTGATCAGGGAGAATCAGATAAGTGCTGTCGGCCTGCGCTGCGGCTGACAGCGCCGTCAGAGACAGAATGCAACCCGCCGCCGCTGCCGGCGTGCAGAAAAAGCTTCCCTGACCTTTCAGAAGGATCAGATAAACTGCGGCGATACAGATAGGAACCGCTGCAGTTTCTTTTCTGTTCAGATAAATCCGCATGGACGGTATGTGTTCTGTTCTCAGATCCTCGCCGTCGTCGCAGACCCAGCATGCGGGCATTTTCCGGTAAAGCCGGACCGAATACAGACCGGCGGCGGTTCCGGCCGTTAGAGCCCAGACTGCAGTTTGTATTTTCAGCAGATCGATCATTTTTCCTCCCCGAAATTTGTCTGTATTTACATCGGATATCTCACCGAATCACAGAATAAAATTACATAAATTTCCAGTTATGAATGAATCATACCATGTAAAAAATTTCCAGTCAATATATCGGAGTGAAAAAAGGAAAAAATTTACTGTTTTTCCGTGACGAGTATGTGAAAAAGTGAAAAAGGGCATACAGATGCGCCTTACGCATGTTACAATAGACCATGAATATACTATTCGTATGATGCGGATCAAAATGTAAAATTCTGTTTTGTAAGAGCTGCGCGGATACATGAACGGTAAGGAAATTATGGAGAAAAAACATCTGCTTCTCACAATCGAATATGACGGTACCTGTTTTTCGGGATGGCAGCGCCAGCCGGGACGTAGGACGGTGCAGGGGGAATTGGAACGCGTTCTGTCTGTACTGTGCGGGAATGCGATTTCCATCGACGGTACCGGGAGAACAGACGCCGGCGTGCATGCGCTGGGACAGTGCGCAACTTTTTCTGCGGAGTTCGGTATCCCGGTGGACAGGCTTATGCGCGCTGCCAACGATATGCTGGCAGAAAGCCGGTTAAAGGGAGGAGATGTGAGAATTACGTCGGTCCGGGAGGTCGAAGAAGGTTTTCACGCCCGGTTCAGCGCGGCAGGAAAGCGTTATATTTATCGGATTTTCTGCGGAGAGCAGATGTCCGTTTTTCTGAGAAACTATCGGTATCATGTCAGGCAGCCGCTGGATACGGACGCTATGGCGTCGGCATTAAAAGCATTTGAAGGGACTCATGATTTCCGCGGTTTTATGGCGGCGGGGAGCAATCTGAAAGGCGGCACTGTGCGGACGATTTTTGAGACATCTCTGTCTGTTCGGCCGGCTTCAGACGGATCTGCTCCGTCTGCAGAGCAAAAAAACTTTGAAATTGAAATTGCCGTGAGCGGAGACGGTTTTTTATATAATATGGTAAGAATTATAGCGGGAACGCTGGTGGATGTGGGAACCGGAAAAATTCCCGCGGATCTTCTGCCGGAGATCATCGCGTCTCGCGACCGGGAGCGGGCGGGGCATACCGCGCCTCCTCAGGGACTCTATATGGCGGAAGTGTTTTATTAGACAGTTTGAATGAGGAGAATGATATGTCTGACAGAATCACAGAAAGACCCGGTTGGGACGAGTATTTTATGGAGATGGCTGAAGTGGCGCGAAAGCGCTCGACTTGTCTTCGCCGCGCTGTAGGTGCGATTATCGTAAAAGACAATCGGATTCTGGCGACGGGATATAACGGCGTGCCCAGCGGGATCGAACACTGCAGCGTAAGAGGCTGTCAGCGGGAGGCGCTGCATGTGCCTTCCGGGGAACGTCACGAGCTTTGCCGGGGAATCCACGCCGAACAGAATGCCATCGTACAGGCGGCATATCTTGGCGTGTCGATTGACAACGCTACGCTTTACTGCACCAATCAGCCCTGTATTCTGTGTGCGAAGATGATCATCAATGCCGGTATTAAAAGGATCGTCATCAAAGAGGGATATCCGGATGCCGGTGCGGAACAGATGCTGGCGGAAGCAGGCTTAAGGGTGGAAAAATTAGGGGAATCTTCTGCCAAAGCGCCGGAAAGGTCTGCAGATCATGTTTTAGAAAGGTGAGGAAAGGTTATTCTTCAGATTAGAGGTAATACAAAATGAAAGAAATGATAATAGATTATACTCAGCAGGCGTTTCCGTTTTTTCTGGCCGCAGCCGTGGCCTTCGCCATATCCTGCATCCTGACGCCTGCAGCGATCCGTATCGCTCCAAAGATCGGTGCGATGGATATTCCGAAAGACAATCGAAGGATGCATAAGAAAGCGATGCCCCGTTTCGGCGGAATGGCTATTTTCGCTGGAACGGAAATTTCTCTGGCGATTTTCTGTCACAGCGATCCGAAGGTGATAACTATTCTCATCGGCGGAATTCTGATTTATGCGGTGGGAGTCGCGGATGATCTGAAAGGGATTCCCGCCAAACTGAAATTCCTGCTGCAGATGCTGTGCGCCGCCGTGTTATATGCGGGCGGGATCCGGGTGGACTTTGTGAAAAACCCTCTGGGTATTTTTATGGACGGAGGTCCGGAATATATCCATTTTCCTCTGGTGATCAGCCTGATTATCACGGTGATCTGGATTGTGGGAATCACCAATACGGTAAATCTGATCGATGGTCTGGACGGTCTGGCGGCGGGGGTTGCTGTCATCGCATCCGGTTATATCAGCTATGCGGCGGTTCTCAGCGGTCAATATGGCGTAGCGCTGGCGATGATCGCAGTCACCGGCGGAGCTCTGGGATTTCTGCCTTTTAATTTTCATCCGGCGAAGATCTTTATGGGCGACAGCGGATCCCTCTATCTGGGATTCATGATTGCGGCCATATCTGTGCTGGGTTCGACGAAGGGGGCTACGCTCATCGTCACCATCGTGCCATTTCTGGCCCTGGGCCTGCCGATTTTTGACACGGCTTTTGCTATCATCCGCCGCTGGATGAACGGAACGCCGATTATGGAAGCCGATAAGGGGCACGTACACCACCGGATTATGAATACTGGCATCGGCCAGCGGAGAACGGTTCTCATCATGTACTGCATCAGCGCTGTGATGGGGATGGTGGCCATTATGGTGGTTAAGCGGGAATTTCTTGAGGCGGTCGTCCTGACCGCGGTGGCGGCTGTACTGCTCTGCGTCTTTGTGGCGGATCATTCCAGCCTCAGAGCGATTATGCACGCAGGGGTATCTACTGCGGAGGAAAAGAACGCCGAATCCGGAAAAAGAGAGGATTCCGGGGACAAAACGCAAGAATGCAAAGAAAGTCCGGAGAAAGTCTCTGATCGCTGCGGTTCTGGAGATTTGGCGGCAGCCGATATGCGGGAATCAGAAGAGGACCCGGAGCCGGCGAAGAACAGCGGACCGGCCGATGATGATTCGTGCAGCGAACCGGTGATGCCGGATTGTGCGGAGGCGGCGGAAAGTCTGCGGGACATCCGTCCGGAGTGTGCGGCAGGGGAAGAGGGATCTGCGGTCTCCGCAGCCGCTGAAACAGAAATTTTACAGACTGAGACAGCGGATGGCGCGCAAGTGGAAAAGGAGAGAGTATAGATGATAAAAGTTATGTCGATTTTCGGAACACGCCCGGAAGCGATTAAAATGGCGCCTCTGGTGAAAAAGCTGAATGAGGATCCCCAGATCCGGTCGGTGCTGTGCGTGACAGCACAGCATCGGGAGATGCTGGATCAGGTACTGGATCTGTTTGGGCTGACTCCGGATTACGATCTCAACATCATGAAGCCCAATCAGACTCTGTCTATGATTACGGCGAATGTGCTGACCGGTCTGGATCCCATTCTGGAGAAAGAAAAGCCGGATATCGTGCTCGTTCACGGGGATACCAGCACCACATTTTCCGCGGCGCTGGCGGCATTTTATCATAGGATTCCGGTAGGACATGTGGAGGCGGGACTGAGAACTTACGATATGTATTCTCCTTTCCCGGAAGAAGTCAACCGGGTGCTCACCGGTCATCTGACCTCTGTTCATTTCGCTCCGACTCAGCGGAATGCGGACAATCTGATCCGGGAAGGGATCGATCCGGAGAAAATCATCATTACCGGAAATACGGTAATCGATGCTCTGCTGGAAGTGGCGGACCGTCCTTATGAATTTGAGGATGAGACATTGAAACACATCGATTTTGAAAACAAGAGGGTCATCGCCGTGACCTGTCACCGGCGGGAGAATCTGGGCGAATACATGCATAATATCTTTGAAGCTATCCGTGAGATCGCGGAAGATTTCGAGGACGTAGAAGTCGTCTATCCCGTGCATATGAACCCGAAGGTGCGGGCGGCAGCCTCGGAAGTCTTCGGCGGATGCGCCAATATTCACCTCATCGAACCTCTGAGCTATCAGCCTTTCGTCAATCTCATGGCGAAATCCTATTTTATCATAACGGATTCCGGCGGGATGCAGGAAGAAGCTCCGTCTCTGGGCAAACCGGTGCTGGTAGTGCGCAAAGAGACAGAACGGCCGGAGGCCGTCAGCGCAGGTACGGTAAAACTGGCCGGTGTGCGGCGAGAGACCATCGCGGCTCTCGCAAGAGAACTGCTGACCGATCGAAAGGCTTACGACGCTATGTCAAAAGCTTCCAATCCATATGGAGACGGGACCGCCTGCGACAAGATTCTGGAGGCGCTGAAATGGCAAAATACACAAATCGGAAAATAATTACGAAACCCAGGATTCTTCACAGGGCTCACGTGAAAAAGGATCTGGAGAAGATGCTTTCCACGCCGCTGTTTTTCGTGATCGCCAGCATGGGGTTCGGAAAAACGACGGCGGTCCGGGATTTTCTGAATAAGAGAAGAAAGGTGGAGAATATCTGGTTTACCTTTGACGATGAGGATGCCGAGGATATCTGGACCTGGGTGAAGTTCTGCCGTACGCTGGAGCTCACGGATGCGCAGCTGGGAAAACAAATGTTTGAATACGGAATTCCTCATACCGATCAGGATTTTGATCATCTGATCTCCGGAATCCGGTCGGTAATCGAATCTCAGACTGTCGTCGTGCTGGACGATATGCATCTGTGCAAAAGCCGGCAGCTTTTCAATATCGTGGAACGCATAGCTTCTGCGGGAATCGAACAGCTCCACTTTGTCATCATCGGACGGAGTTATCCTCTGATGGATGTGGAGGGACTGACGCAGAACGGCAAAGCCTATGTTATGACGCAGGATAAGTTTGTCTTTACCAAGACAGAGTCAGAGGATTTCTTTACGCTCAACGATGCGCAGCTGAACGAGCTGCAGATCGAAGAACTCTACGAGAAGACGGAGGGATGGACGTCGGCCCTCTATCTGGCGCTTCTTCATTTCCGGGCTTACGGTGAATTTAAAAATATGAAGACCGGTCCAAAACTTATGAGGAGTGCGGTCTACGAACAATACAGCGAAGAAGAACAGCGCCTTTTGCTGATTCTCTCCAAGCTGAATGATTTTTCCATCGAGCAGGCGCAGTTTGTCACCATGGAGCGAAGCGTCAAGGATATCATCGTTTCCATGTACGAGAGCAACTGTTTTGTGAAATTCGATGTAAAATCCGGACGCTATAGTTTTCACGAGATGCTGCGAATCCTTCTCAGTCAGGAATTTGCGGCTTCCGATATCGACGATAAAGAAATCTACGAAAGACAGGGCGACTGGCATCTGGCCACGGGAAACCGCATCGGGGCTATAGAGGCGTTCAGCAAATGCGGTGACCATGAAAAGATACTGGATATCATGTCCGGCCGCCATGCCGCGGCGCTGATGAATACGGCGCCCTTCGTCATCGCCCGGGCTTTTAAGAAAATGGATCTGGAGACGAAATTGTCGAATCCGATCGGATATCTCACGTATATTTATTCTTTCAGCATAATCATCGATATCAAGAGAGGCAGTAAAATGCTGCAGGAGGCTGCCTCCTATTACAAGCGCATGAAAGATATGCCGGATCGGGATCAGGTGCTGGGAGAGATCGCACTGATAGAAAGCGTATCGGCATTTAACAATCTTTCGAAGATGTTCGAATGTTATAAACTCGCTAATGAGTATTTTAACGGCGGATCTTCGAAAATCTTCAATTCGGATACGATTATAACTTTTGGCGTTCCGCTGACGCTGTTTCTTTATCATCAGAAGCCGGGACAGATGCTCCGGCTGGTGGAGCTGATAGAAGAAGACTTTGAGATATTTAACCATATCGCCAACGGCTGCGGCGCGGGCTATGAATATCTGGCCAGGGCCGAACGGGAATACTTTGTGGCTAACTTCGAGCAGACGGAAATGTATGTATACAAAGCGCTGTACAAGGCGCGGGCCAGAGAACAGCACGGCATCGTTTTTTCCGCGTCCTTTCTGATGGTGCGCATCGCCCTGAGCAAAGGAAATATCAAAGAAGTGGAGGAAATTCTTCTTCAGCTTATGCAGGAGGCGGAAGTGCTGGGAAATCCGATCATGCTCAGTTGTTACGAATTTATCGTGGGATATGTTTACAGCTACATGGGCCGGCATGATCAGATCCCGAGATGGCTCAGAGACGGCAATGTATCGGAGGCAAAGCTTATGGCGCCTGCGCGGGATGTGGGATATATCATCGTCGCGAAAGTTCTCTGCGAACGGGGAGACTATACGCAGCTGGAGACTGTGTGTCAGTATACGTACCAGTTGTATACGGAAAAGCGCAATCTGATCGGCGTTATATTAAGTCTCAATTTTCAGTGTATCTGCAAATATCATACCAGCGGTCTGGCGGAGGCGCAGCCGCTGCTGGAAGAGTCTCTGAAGTTAGCGGAGCCGGACGACTGTGTCACCATTTTCGCAGAACACGCCTATGAGCTGATTCCGATCCTCGAGGCGATCGGCACGCCGTTTGCAAGGCGGATTATTCCTCTGTCCAAGCAATTTGTGGAGGCCAGAAAAATCTGCCGGAATAACGGGGGAAGGAGAATTCTTCTGACAAAGCGCGAGTGTGAAGTGATGGACCTGGTCACAGAGGGACATACCGCGGAGGCTATTTCAAAGATTCTCTTTGTATCCCATTCCACGGTGAAAAAACATATCGCTTCCGCTTATGATAAACTGGGCGTAAACAAAAAAGCAGACGCTATCGCGAAATATAAAAAAATGATGTCCAAATAAATTTTTATAGTGCCGGGATCGGATGAAGACGATAAAAACAAGTAATATCAATGGTTATGAGAAATTTTAAAAGGGTGGGGAAAGCGAGGTAAAGATCGGATAAAGAAATAGTATCCTTTTTGGACCATATCTTTCTTGACGGAAATCTATATAATGGATATTGTCAGAGGGAGAAAGAAAAACGATTCTCTGGCATCCCAAAGTTAGGTATTTACTCACTCTTAACATATCAACCGATGATTTATCGGGGGAAGCATCCGAAGGCCAGCGGATGCTTTCTTATTTTTTGATGTTCTCTTCTTTCTGCAGCCGTCCGGGCGGTTTTCGCCGGAACTGTGCAAATTTTTTGCGATTTTGATTTTTGTTCCGCGCCTTATACATCACTGCCGGCATTCGCTGGACGGATCTGTTATTTCTTCTTGCTATCTCACTTTTGCGGTGTTACCATTGATTTATTCTGCGGAAAGTACCGCAAAAAACAGAGAAAGGCAGGGGAAATCCGTATTCAGCCGTTTTCTGCGGAGAGGAATAGAAAGAGAGTTTCGTTTTTTTCTTCTCGCAGTATGATGCCGCTATTCCCTGTGTCTGATAGGAACTATTCCCGTGTTTTGATCGGGCGGATCTGTTGGAGCTTTTTTCCGATTTGAGACGGGAGATATGAAACAGGATGGAGTTTTTAGAGCAATGAACCGCACCAGCAAAGGTAACCTTTATATTCTCGCCGCCGCCCTTTTATGGTCTACCGGCGGACTCATAATGAAAGCTGTCCCGTTTAACGGAATCGTCGTCAATTTTTTCCGGACTGTTTTCGCATTTCTTTTTTTTGCGGCTATGCGGCGGAGTTTTCGTATAAAAATCAACAAAACTATACTGCTGGGGGCGTTTTGCTTTTTTGCCAGCACTACATTTTACGCATGTTCCAATAAAATGACGACAGCCGCCAATGCTATCGTGCTGCAGTACACGGCGCCTATGTTTGTGCTGGCGATGCAGTGCGTCAGAGAGAGGACTCTGCCGAAGCGGCGGGATGTGATCCTGCTGACGGCGGCCTTTTTCGGCATGATTCTGTTTTTCTGCGATCAGCTGGATCCGGGAAAGATGCTGGGTAATATTTTCGGCGTGCTGGCCGGTATATTTTTTGCCGCTATGTTTGTGGTGAATCAGATGCCGGGAGCGAGTAATGCGGACGCCAATATGCTGGGATTTCTCATGACGATAGTAATCGGCCTGCCTTTTGTCGTGACTGAGGATCTCCATTTTACGCCGCAGATTGCCGCAGCGCTGGTATTTTTGGGTACAATTCAGATCGGAATGGCTTATTATATGTTTTCAAAAGGAGTAAGTCTCACGCCTCCTGTCAATGCTTCTCTTATCAGCGTGCTGGAAGCAGTTCTCAATCCTCTTTGGGTATTTCTGGCGCTGGGAGAACGTCCGGGCAATTTCGCGTTGCTGGGAGCGGTTTTTCTCATCGGCGCAGTGGTGATGAATATCGCGGCGGAGCATCGGCAAGCTGTTTTGACTGACGTAGAGAAAAAACTTTCACATAAAAAGGTCTGATCCCTCGGAAAGGGGTAATTTACTATGAGAAAATTGATAAACAGCTATAAATATGATATGATTTTTTATTAAGAACAGAGTTCTCCGTAGAGGGATTTTACATACAAGATAATCAGGAGAAATAAGAAAAAGGAGTTTAGATATATGCAGGATAAGAAGACATTTTATATTACGACGCCGATCTATTATCCCAGCGCCGATCTTCACATCGGACATACCTATTGTACGGTGATGGCGGATGCGATGGCTCGTTTTAAGAGAGCTACGGGATACGATGTCAGATTTCTGACAGGCACCGACGAACACGGTCAGAAAATCCAGACAGTGGCAGCGAAAAACGGTGTGACGCCGCAGCAGTATGTGGATGATGTCGTCGGAAGAATTGAAAAATTATGGGATACGATGGAAATTTCCTATGATGATTTTATCCGCACCACACAGGACAGACATGTGAAGCGTGTACAGGATATCTTCCGCAGGATGTACGAAAAAGGAGATATTTATAAAAGCGAGTATGAAGGGCTCTACTGCACTCCGTGCGAATCTTTCTGGACGGAGGTTCAGGCGGCGGACGGCAAATGTCCGGACTGCGGCAGGCCGGTGGAAAAGGCGAAAGAGGAAGCGTATTTCTTCCGCCTCTCCAAATATCAGGATCGTCTGATCGATCTTCTGGAAAATCATCCGGATTTTCTTCAGCCGGAATCCAGACGAAATGAGATGCTCAGCTTTGTACGTCAGGGGCTGGACGACCTGTGCATCTCCAGGAGTACGTTTGACTGGGGCATTTCTGTGCCCATCGATCCGAAACACGTCATCTATGTATGGCTTGACGCGCTTACAAACTATATCACAGCTCTGGGTTACCCGGAGGATACGGAACTTTTCGGCCGGTACTGGCCGGCGGATGTGCATCTGGTAGGAAAAGAAATCGTGCGGTTCCACTCGGTCATCTGGCCTGCGATGCTTATGTCGCTGGAACTGCCTCTCCCGAAGAAAGTGATGGGCCACGGCTGGATTCTCCTGGAGGGGGGAAAGATGTCGAAGTCCAGAGGCAACGTGGTGGATCCGGTAAAGCTCATCGAACGATACGGCATCGACGCGCTGAAATATTTTCTGCTGAGAGAGTATGCTTTCGGGCAGGACGGTCTTTATACCAACGAAGTGATGCTCAATCGCCTCAATTACGATCTGGCCAACGATCTGGGCAATCTGGTGAGCCGTACGGTGGCGATGATCGAGAAATATAACGGGGGGATTGTTCCCGCACCCGGCGGGGCGGCGGATCCGGACGGAGAACTGATCGAAATGGCGAAAAGTACTGCGGGCAGAGTGGAAGCGTATATGGACAAGTTCAGCTTCAATCTGGCGCTCGAAGAGATCTGGAAACTGATACGGAGAACCAATAAATATATCGACGAGACCGCTCCCTGGATTTTGGCGAAGGACGAGACTTCGAAGTCTCGTCTCGATACCGTGATGCATCATCTGGCGGAATCCATCCGCGTGATCTCTGTACTGATTCATCCGTTTCTTCACAATACCTCCGAGAAAATCCGGATTCAGCTTGGAATTGCGGAAGAGGAGGTCAGGTGGCAGGATGCCGGACATTTTGATCTGATGGAAGGCAAAAAAGTACGCAGAGGGGATCCTATTTTCCCGCGGCTCGATATCGAAAAGGAGATTGCAGAGCTGGAGGCCATGACTGCGGCTTCTATGGCGGAGGCGAAGGCAAAAGCGGAAAAGGATGCCGCGAATGTTCCGGCGGAGAAAAAGGGTTCTCCGGAAATCAAACCGGAGATCACTATCGAGGATTTTGAGAAAATCGATCTGCGCGTAGGAGAAGTGGTAGCCTGCGAAAAGCATCCGAAGGCGGATAAACTTCTGGTATTTCAGGTGCGCATCGGCGACGAAGTACGGCAGATCGTCTCCGGCGTGGCGAAATATTACAAGCCGGAAGAGATGCCGGGAAAACATGTGATTGTGGTGGCAAATCTGAAGTCCATCAGGCTGAGAGGACAGGAGTCCAGAGGGATGATTCTCTTTGCCGACAGCGGGGAACGCCTGGAAATCGTAACCACAGAAGCGCCGGACGGAAATCAGGTGAAATAGATATGAAATTGACATTATTTGATTCTCATGCACATCTCGATGTGCCCGAGTTCGATGAAGACAGAGATGGATTGCTGGATCGGCTGACAAAGGAATGCGATATTTCTTATGTGGTCAATCCGGGCGTGGATCTGGAGACTTCCAGCAATGCGGTTAAGCTGGCGCAGAAATATCCGTGGATTTATGCCGCGGTGGGATTTTATCCGCAGAAGACAGATAAGCTGGACGAAGACACATTTTTTCTTTTGGAGGGACTTGCGAAAAAAGACAAAGTCGTCGCTATCGGGGAAATCGGTCTCGATTATTACTGGAAAACCGTTCCCCATGATGTGCAGCAATACTGGTTCCGCCGTCAGATACAGTTAGCGGTGAAACTGGGCAAACCCATCGCCATCCACGACAGAGAAGCTCACGGAGACGTGATGCGGATCCTGAAGGAAGAAAAAGCGTTTGAAAATACGAGAGTACTGATGCACTGCTATTCCGGCAGCGCTGAGATGGCCCGACAGTATCTGACCATGGGATGCTATTTTTCCATCGCGGGGCCTGTGACTTACAAAAACGCAAAAAAAGCGCCGGAAATCATCGCGGCGATCCCTTTGGATCACATGTGCATTGAAACCGACGCGCCTTATCTGACGCCGATGCCTTTCCGGGGAAGGAGAAACGATCCTTCTTATGTCAGATATACAGCTATGAAAATCGCTGAGTTAAAAGGCATATCTCTGGAGGAAGTGGCGCGCGCCACCTGTGAGACGGCAAAAAGATTCTATGGAATCGAATAACGGGGCAGAGAGAAGATCAGACGATTTCTACGGTGACGACAGTCATATCGTCCCGTTCTGTCTGACCGTAGCGAAGTGTGGCGCCCCAGAGCAGCCGCTCGGAAATTGTGCGGGGCGGTTCGCTGGGATGTTCGAGGATCAGTTCGGTCGCCCAGGACAGATGTCTGTCAGGGACAGGTGATTCCGTGACACCGTCTGACATGAAAAAATATCTGTCGCCCCGCTCGATTGCAAATGTCGTATACTTTATGTCCGGTTCTTCTATAATCCCTATTGGAAGAGCCGGCATTTTTAATATTCCCGCCTCTTCGCCTCTCTGGATGATGGAAGGCGCGCCTCCCGCTTTATAGATGCTGCAGATTCCTTCTCTGAGATCGAAGACCGCCAGATCTACCGTGGAAAAACATTCCGACGAGATGCTGAGTGGGATCGCGGCATTGATCGATGAGACGGCGTCCAGAGGAGAGAGACCGACTCTTAGAAGCTGATAGAGACTCTCCAATACGAACTTACTGCACTCCGACGCCATGCGGCCGGTGCCCATGCCGTCGGCGACGGCTACGACATAAGTGGATCTTGTCAGTTTTCTGCAGATATGATTGTCTCCGGAAATTCCGACGGCTTTTGGCAGACCGCAGGCTCCGGACAGAATACCGAAGGCGGGCGCGGCTTCGGATGATATTCCGACGTCCCTGATACGGCGGGCAAATTTCGAACCGGGGAAACCGGTACGAGCCGCACCGCGGCTATTTTCATTTTTATTTTTCTGTCTTTGCAGCATTTCGACCTCCGATGAATCATTTCGTCGTATAATATATTTCAATCTTAACGGAAAAAGCGGGGCGCGGGACAGGGGAAGAAGACGACAAAATTCTCTGTCCTGCGACAGAATCTGAGGTCTGCGCAGGCTGTGAAATATCCGGATTGCGGATTAAAATGAAGAATATCAGGAAAAATATGTGAAAGGAAGTTTCATGAGTCTTCAGAATCAGAATACAAATCTTGAAAAAATGAGAGAGACGATATTGCGTTATGACATGATCTCTGACGGCGACAGCGTAGTTGTGGGACTTTCAGGAGGACCGGACTCGGCGTGTCTGCTGTGCGGTCTGGTTCAGCTGAGAGAAGAACTTGGAATCCGCCGGATCTGTGCGGTTCATATTAATCATGGGCTGAGAGGTGAAGAGGCAGACCGGGACGAGGCGTATTCACGCTGTCTGTCGGAAGCTCTCGGAACGGAATTCCGGTCCTACCGTTTCGATGTATCTGCAGAGGCCGAACGTTGGAGGACGGGAAGCGAAGCGGCCGGAAGACGGATCCGTTATGAAACTTTTGAAAGAGTGAGTAGAGAAATCGGAGCGGAAAGGACAGCGGTGGCTCACAACAGCGATGATCAGGCGGAGACGATACTGATGCGGATTCTCAGAGGAACAGGTGTCGCCGGTCTTTCGGGCATGGAGTATGTCCGGGATGCGGGATATGGAAAGATCATACGGCCGATTCTGGATATGAGCCGGCGGGAAATTGAAGATTTCTGCCGGGATAACGGTCTGTCTCCCGTGCAGGACAGCACGAATGACAAACCGGTTTATACGAGAAATAAGATCCGGCTGGAACTCCTTCCTCATTTGAAAAGTATATATAATCCTGCCGTGGACCGGGCTCTTATCCGGCTGGGCAAATTCGCACGGGAAGATGATGATTATCTCATGTCCGCAGCGGGTAAGATTATAGAAAAGTGTTGGGATGAAAAGGAAAAATCCCTGCAGATCAGCGAACTGGAAGGGCTTCATCCGGCGGTTCTGAAGCGGGTTATCCTGCAGGCTGCAAAAAAGGCGGACGCCGGCGAGGATTTGGATGAATCCCGGGTCAATGCGGTGCTGGATCTGCTGAATAAAAAAGAAAACCGTGAGGCTGATCTGGTCCGGGGGAATTACGTGCGTCTGTCTTACGGAAAACTCTGGTTCCTGCGCCGTTTTCCGGAAAACGGCGATGATCCGCAGTCCGCGTTTCCTTTTGCCGAGCTTCAAGCGTACGGAAGGGCGGAGCTTGATTTTTGCGGAAGCAGGATTACGCTCTGTAAAATGAGCGCGGAGGAACTGAAACTGGCAAGAAAACCGGAAAAAGAGGGCGGCGAAGAAGACTCCGCCGCCGGCGGTTCAGAACAGTGGGAGACAGAGCGGAAAATCAGGCTGTATTTCGACTGGGAGCTTTTGAAACAGCGCCGCGGTCTCGTCTTTCGATTCCGACATCCCGGTGACAGGATACGTCTCCGGGGCATGACCGGCCGGAAGAAATTGCAGGATTTTTTTGTAGACCGCAAAATTCCCCGTCATCTTCGGGATGAAATTCTGCTCTTAGCCGATGGGGAGGAGATCCTTTCCGCAGGCCGGGAGGTATCGGCGGAATGCTGTGAAAAGCCTGACAGCATCAGCATTGTTTCTATTGAATATTGACAGGCACTATGGTAAAATACGATGATAATTGGGTTTTTGAACCTGCGTAAAGGAGGCTTGAATTGAATAAATGGTATAAAACTCTGTCGATTTATGCTCTGATTTTCCTATTTGTCATAGTTATGGCATATTTTTTTATGGATTCACAGTCAGAACAGGAGATCAAGGAGGTTGAATTTTCAGAGTTTGTAACGGAGCTCAGAAATGAAAATGTAGAGGAACTGACGCTGCAGGAGACGGATATGCAGGGTACCCTGAAAAATGGAGATATCATCCATGCCTATGCGCCTTCCAGTCTGCAGCTGATGGTGATAAATAATGATCTGGTGATGCCGCAGGTGTATGACGGCAAGCTGGTGGTCACCAGCGAACCGCCGAAGACGACTCCGTGGTATGTCAGCATGCTGCCGTATCTGCTGACGATCGTCATATTCGTCGTCATCTGGATGGTCTTCATGAATTCCAGCCAGGGAGGAGCGGGCAAGGCGATGTCTTTCGGCAAGAGCCGCGCCAGAATGTACAAGAGCGACGGAAAAAAGGTCACGTTCAGCGACGTCGCCGGTCTGGAAGAAGAAAAAGAGGAACTGCAGGAAATCGTGGATTTTCTGCGTCGTCCTAAAAAATATACGGCTCTGGGCGCGAGAATACCAAAGGGCGTGCTTCTGGTAGGCCCTCCGGGAACAGGTAAAACCTTCGTTACAAAAGCGGTGTCGGGAGAGGCCGGAGTACCGTTCTTCAGCATTTCCGGTTCGGATTTCGTGGAAATGTTCGTCGGTGTCGGCGCTTCCAGAGTGAGAGATCTGTTCGAACAGGCGAAGAAAAATTCTCCGAGCATTATCTTTATCGATGAAATCGACGCGGTGGGCAGACGCAGAGGCGCAGGTCTGGGCGGCGGCCATGACGAAAGAGAGCAGACGCTCAATCAGATGCTGGTGGAGATGGATGGATTCGGACTGAATGAAGGCGTAATCGTCTTTGCGGCGACCAACCGTCCGGATGTATTGGACCCGGCGCTTCTGAGACCGGGAAGATTCGACCGTCAGATCGTTATCGGTCTGCCCGATGTCAGAGGCAGAGAGGCGGTCCTGAGCGTCCACGCCAAGAATAAACCGATGGATGAGACGGTAGATCTCAGTGTTCTGGCAAAGATGACGCCGGGATTTTCTCCTGCGGATCTGGAAAACGTGCTCAATGAGGCGGCGCTTCTCACGGCGCGCAGAGACGGAAAGACGATCATGATGGAAGAGCTGGAAGAGGCGGTGACGAAAGTGATGGCCGGTCCGGCCAAAAAGAGCCGCGTCGTTACGGAGAAAGAGAGAAAACTCACCGCTTATCATGAAGCGGGTCATGCTGTGCTTATCCGCAATCTGCCAAATTCCGATCCTGTGCATCAGGTCACGATTATTCCGAGAGGTATGGCAGGCGGTATGACGATGTTTCTGCCGCAGGAGGACCGGAGTTATGAGTCCCAAAATCATATGATGGAGTCTCTCGTTCACCTGTTGGGCGGCCGTGCGGCGGAAGCCCTCGTGCTGGACGATATCAGCACAGGCGCCAGCAATGATATCGAACGTGCGACGGCCATCGCACGGGATATGGTGACAAAATACGGTATGAGCAAACGAATCGGTACCGTTAATTACAGCGATTCCGGCGAAGTATTTATCGGCAATGATTTTACGTCAAAGCGGGCCGCTTATTCCGAAGCGACAGCTACGGCCATCGATGAGGAAGTAAAACGTCTTTTGGATGACGCTTATGAAAAGGCGATCAAACTTCTCGAAGAAAATATCGATAAACTCACTCTTGTAGCGGAGACGCTGCTGGACATCGAAACTCTGGATGCAGACCAGTTCGAATCTCTCTATACCGGCGAAAAGACACGGGAAGAGATCGTGTCCGCAGCCCGCAGCAGAGCAGACGAGAAAGCGGAAAAAATCGCCCGTCAGAAAGAAGAAGCAGCGAAGGAATACGCTGCAGAGAAGGCGGCGGCTGAGCAGGAACAGGAAAATACTCTTCATCTGCGCTTTGAAAATATGAAAGCGGAGAATATCGTATTTGAAAATAAGAAAAAACATGACGCGCAGGCGGAAGAAAAGTTTGCTAATGACGCAACTGAAGGAGAAAAGTCGGATAGAACTTCGAAGGAGAACGAGTCCGATAAGCAGTAGAAAACTGCGAATATGCCCGAACGTAGGAGGACAAAACAAGATATGTTACTTGCATTTGACGTAGGAAATACAAATATCGTGCTGGGGGTTTTTAAAGGAAAGAAACTGATTCAGAGCTGGAGAATGGAGACCGATAAGAATAAGAGTGCAGATGAATACGGAATGCTGATTCAAAGTCTGTTTGATTATCACGGACTTGATATGACAGAGGTGCAGGACGCGATTATCTCCACTGTGGTTCCTTCTATTTCCTATACTCTGCAGCATCTGTCGATCAAGTACTTCAATATCAGAGCCATCGAAGTCGGCCCGGGAATTAAGACCGGGATGATCATCAAATATGATAACCCGAAGCAGGTGGGAGCGGACAGAATCGTCAACGCGGTAGCAGCATATTCCAAATACGGCGGGCCTCTGATCGTCATCGATTTCGGTACGGCGACTACATTTTGCTGTATTTCTGAGAAATGTGAGTATCTGGGCGGCACTATCGCTCCCGGGATTAAAATCTCATCGGATGCGCTTTTCGAAAAGACGGCGAAACTTCCGAGAGTAGAGCTGGTGGAGCCGGGGCATACGATCTGCCGCAATACAATCGAGAGCATGCAGTCCGGTCTGGTCTACGGCCATATGGGCGTAGTGGATTATATCATCCGCAAGATGAAGGAAGAGTATCAGGAAATGACCGGCAGCAGCGCTGACGATATCACCGTAGTCGCTACCGGCGGTCTGGCGACTATGGTTTCGAAAGGCGTAAAGGCGATCGATCATGTGGATCGCCTGCTGACGCTGGAAGGTCTCAGCCTGATTTATGAAAAGAATAAAAACAATTTTGGAAACCGCAGCAATATGAGCAGAGAAAATATTCAGCTGCATGCGGAAGAATAGGCGGCCGCGCAGAATGAAGAAATATGAAATCGGCGGCATATTTTTCGATACGCCGTATTTTATGGCTCCTCTGGCGGGAATTACCGACAGTCCTTTCCGGCGTCTCTGCAGAAAATTCGGGGCGGGAGCGGTCTATTCCGAGATGATCAGCGCAAAGGGAATGTATTACAATGATAAAATCACGGAAAAACTGCTGACAATCCGGGAAGAGGAGATGCCGGTGGTTTATCAGATCTTCGGCTCTGATCCGGAAACCATGGCTTATGCAGCAGACGCGCTTTCCTCGAGAAGAAACTGTATGATCGATATCAATATGGGCTGTCCCGTGCCGAAAATCGTAAAAGGTGGGGATGGCTCTGCGCTTCTGAAAGATCCGGAAAAGGTTTCAAAAATCGTCTCAGCGACAGTCCGCGCGGCAAAAAAGCCGGTAACCGTAAAAATACGCGCGGGATGGAATGAAAAAAATATCAACGCGGTGGAAATTTCACGAAGAATCGAAGCCGCAGGCGCGAGCGCAGTGTGTGTTCACGGCCGGACCAGAGAACAGTTTTACAGCGGAACCGCTGACAGAGATGTCATCCGTCAGGTGAAAGCGGCGGTGAAAATTCCAGTTATAGGGAACGGCGATATTTTCGATGTGGAAAGCTGCAGATCCATGTTTGAAGAGACAGGCTGCGATCTGGTCATGGTGGCGAGAGGGGCGCTGGGAAATCCCTGGATTTTTAAATCTCTGTGTGAAGGAAAGGATTATGTTCCTTCCGCGGAAGAAAAAATAAGTATCGTGAAAGAACATTTCACCAGCGTGCTGGAAGAAAAAGGCGCGTATGCCGGCGTGCGGATTATGCGGAAGCACATAGGCTGGTATCTGAAAGGAATGCACGGCGCGGCGGAGATGCGGAGAAAAATCAACGCGATGGAGGATCCGGAAGAGGTCTTTGCAGCACTGGACCATCTTCTCAGCCGCGCTCAGGAAGAATAGAGAGAATATCGGAGTCACCGCTGCTGCAGCGGCGCAGAAAGGACAGGAAAAAATGGCAAGAGATGAAGTGTTACTTACCCAGGAGGGTTATGACAAACTGGTTGCAGAGCATGAGGAACTGGTAGCAGTCCGCAGACTCGAAGTTGCAGAACGTCTGAAAGAAGCGATCTCTTACGGAGACCTTTCCGAGAACGCCGAATACGATGCAGCGAAAAATGAGCAGGCGGAACTGGAGGAAAAGATTCTCAAGCTTGAGACGATGATCCGGAATGCAAAGGTCATCGATGAATCTGAAATCACTTCAGACCGGGTGAATCTCGGTCATACCGTCAGAGTGGAATACATCGGAGCGGGCGAGGTGGAGGAATATACCATAGTGGGTTCAAATGAATCCGATCCGTTTGAAGGGAGAATTTCCAACGAATCCGCTATCGGCAGCGCGCTGATCGGAACCAGCGTCAACGATGAGGTCACGGTGGAAATTCCGGATGGAATCATTCATCTGAAGGTTTTGGAAATTTCCAGACATTAATTCCGGCATATACAGGAAGTAAAATACCGGCAGCAGCTGTGGATCGGGACGGCTGCTGCCTGGCATTTGTTGAAAAAGCAGTGATCAGGAGAGGAAAATATGAGCGAAGAGCGGAACAACGTTTCACCGGAGAAAACAGAACAGGAATTAAACGAGCAGAGAAAGATCAGAAGAGATAAGTTGGAACAGCTGAGAGCGGACGGAAGAGATCCGTTTCTGCAGGAAAAATGGGACGTGAGCCATTACAGCGCCGATATCAGAGACAACTTTGAAGAGCTGGAAGAAAAAGATGTGTCTATCGCCGGCCGTATTATGGCGAAACGCGTCATGGGCAAAGTATCTTTTATCGACATTCAGGACAGGCAGGGCAGAATTCAGAGCTTCGTGGCCAGAGACAATATTACGCCGGAAGAATATAAGATTTTTAAGACCTATGATATCGGCGATATCGTGGGAATTAAAGGTGCGGTATTCCGGACGAAGACGGGGGAGGTCTCCGTCAGAGCGGCGGAAATCGTGCTTCTCTCTAAATCCATACAGGTCCTCCCGGAAAAATTCCACGGTCTGACCGATACGGACATGAGATATCGTCAGAGATATGTGGACCTCATCATGAATGAAGACGTACGGGAGGTATTCCGCAAGAGAGCTGTGATCATTAAAGGAATCAGAAAATTCCTGGATGACCGGGGCTATCTCGAAGTGGAAACGCCGATTCTGACCGTTATCGCCGGCGGCGCCAACGCCAGACCCTTTGAAACACACCACAACACGCTGGATCTGGATATGAAGCTGCGTATTTCCAACGAACTTTATCTGAAGAGACTCATCGTAGGCGGGCTGGATCGTGTCTATGAACTGGGAAGAATGTTCCGAAATGAGGGGATGGATACGCGTCACAATCCGGAGTTTACAAATATCGAACTTTACGAAGCGTACGCAGATTATAATGACATGATGGAGCTGACGGAAAATCTGGTGGCTTCTCTGTGTCAGGAACTCTACGGAACCATGGAACTGCAATTCCAAGGCAAGACTTTCGATCTGACTCCTCCGTGGGACAGAATCAGTATGGAAGAAGGGATTCTCCGCTGGCTGGGCGAAGACTTCTCCCAGGTGAAAACAGACGAGGAAGCGCAGGCCATCGCCAAGAAGCATCATCTTGAAGATGCGGAAAAGATGACGAGAGGTAAGATTATCGCGGAACTCTTCGAAGAATTCTGTGAAGATAAACTGGACGGCCCGATTTTCGTCACAGGGCATCCGGTGGAAATTTCTCCTCTGGCGAAGAGGAATCCGGAGGATCCGAGGATTACTAACCGTTTTGAGGCTTACATTAACAAGTGGGAGATCGCCAATGCCTTCTCCGAGCTGAATGATCCGATCGATCAGTATAATCGTTTCAAGGCGCAGCAGGAGCAGTTGGAAGCAGGTGATGATGAAGCTCATCCGATGGATATGGACTATGTCAATGCCCTCGAGGTGGGGCTTCCGCCGACGGGAGGACTGGGAATCGGTGTGGATCGGCTCATTATTCTTCTTACGAATCAGCCGTCGATTCGAGATATTCTCCTTTTCCCCACGATGAAGCCGCTGGAAAAGACGGAGTTGCCGAAAAAAACGGGAAAATTGAACGGGGGAGCGAAAGACAGCTCTGTTTCCAAAGCGAAGGAAATCGATTTTTCCAATGTGAAGATCGAACCGCTGTTTGAGGAATTTGTGGATTTCGAGACGTTCGCAAAGTCCGATTTCAGAGCTGTAAAAGTAAAAGAGTGTGAAGCGGTTGCCAAGAGCAAAAAGCTGCTGAAATTTGTTTTAGATGACGGTTCCGGTGCAGACAGAGTGATCTTGAGCGGCATTCATGAATATTACGAGCCGGAGGAACTGGTGGGTAAAACATGCATCGCTGTTACAAATCTGCCTCCGCGCAAGATGATGGGAATCGATTCCTGCGGGATGCTGATCTCTGCAGTACACGAGGTCGACGGCAGAGAAGGTCTGAATCTTCTGATGGTGGATGACAGTATTCCTGCAGGTGCGAAGCTGTACTGAAATATTTCGGCGCGTACCGGCAAAATACCGTTCTGTTTTGATCTTTAAACCGGCCGGATTCGCCGGATCGTAATTGAGCGGAAGCCGGGAGTGATTTTACATAAAATCACTCCCGGCTTCCGCTCTGTTTTTGTGTGGTGAGAAATCTCGAAAGATACCTGTTTTTCTCGTTCGGTCAGCAGTCAGGCGGAGACAGCGCTGTGCTGAAGTTCAGTTGTTGAGCGCCGATCAAACGGATTCGCCGGGTTTTGTTCTAATTTGACAAAACGTGTGTTGTCGCACATTAAAATTTATCATTTTTTTCCATAAAATCTCTTAAAAATATTCCTGAAACAGCAGAAATGTTAATTTTATAATAGTTTGGTACAAAAACATATACATTCAGTAAAGTATGTGAAGAAAAGGTGAAGAATTGGTAAAACATTTGGAATATCAATCCAAACGAGTATTATAATTTTTTTGATTTTCGATCAAACCACAAAATAATATATAAGAATTTAACAAAATTATAGGAAAATCAGCGGAAACTTGATATTTAAATTACTATTGTTGGCATTATTGACAAAGCTCGATTGTCGTGATATTTTATAGATACAGCGTACACTCATGTATGCAAATACAATTCTGAAAGAGAAAATAATAGAAACAATAGCAATAATAGTGATTAACAAGAAAAATAAATGTTGAAATTTCAACAGATTTCGTTGAATATCGACATTGCAAAAAAATAAATATCGGAAAATTCATTACTCAAAAACAAACATTCGAGTATGTATATTTCGTGATGTCTTTTTTCAAACCGCTACGGAATGAAGCATTTTCTCCGTTAGGGCAAAGCCGTCGGAGAATTTGAGTGGAATTTTCCGGCGGAATATCCGCAGCCATTATGAGAAACAATACGACAAATGCCACAGTCGAGAGCGCTGAGGAATCCGCCGAAAAATAAATTCTAAGCCAATTTTGTCCTTCGTTTCAGACGTACAGGTGTATTTAGTGAAAGCACCTGTACTCCGAACGGGGACGAAAACAGGGAGAAATTATCTGAAGATGGCGAATAGACATGTCTGTACCTTCGGAATAATTGCATATATTCTTTGCGGTATACGGAAGTTTCCGGTTTTTTTCTAAAAATGTTTACGCTTAATTAAAATACTTTTAATTTTTTAACACATTCCAGACTTTCAAGGAGGTTGCAAATGTTAAATTTTCAGATGTATGAAAAGGTAAAAGTCGTTTACGGAAACGGCGCAATCAATCAGCTGGGTGAATTAGCGAAGTTCATGGGCGCAACAAAAGCTCTCATCGTCGCAGATGCCGGCATGATCGCTACAGGTACGGTGGATAAGGTAAAGCACGGCTTGGAAAATGAAAATATCCCTTATGTCGTTTATGACAAAGTAACGCCGAACCCTCAGCTCGCCTCTGTAGAAGAAGCATACGACATCCTCGTAAAGGAAGAATGTGATATGGTCATCGGCGTGGGCGGCGGAAGCAACATGGACGCTGCGAAGGGTGTGAATATCCTCCGTTTCAATGAAGGTCCTCTCCTTCAGTACGCAAACGGCGCAAAGCATTTTGAATGCGGCAGCGGCCTGATCATGGTTCCGACGACAGCAGGTACCGGTTCTGAAATGTCCGACGGTTCCATCCTTTCCGATGAAAATCACATCAAGCAGAACTTCATTTCCGATCAGGGCGCATTCGCAGAGTATGCGATCGTCGACCCGGAACTGATGGCAGGCATGCCGCCGAAGCTCACGGCATCCACAGGTATCGACGCATTAGCTCATGCGGTGGAATCCTATACGGGTACGCTGACAAACGGATTCATTCACTTCTATGCGGAGAAGATCATGGATACGATCGCAGAATATCTCCCGCAGGCGGTAGAAGACGGTTCCAACATGGTGGCAAGAGAAAAGATGGCAGTCGCAGCTGCGCAGGCGGGTTTCCTTCTCATCTACGGCCATACTCATGCGGGTCACTCTATCGGTCAGACAGTCGGCGGATATTTCGATATCCCGCACGGAACGGCATGTGCATACGCACTTCCGCTGGTACTCGAATTCAACGCTCCTGCGGTTCCGGAACTGACGAAGAATGTAGGTAAGGCATTCGGCGTGAAATTCACCGGCAGCGAAACACCGGAGGAAATCGGAAAGATGACGAAGGACGCTCTCAACACTTTCATCTACGATAAGTGCAAGATGCCTTCCATCAAGACATTCGCATATGATGAATCCAAATTTGAAGAGATTGCAAAGGCAATTTCCGAGGAATTCTTCCAGGCGTTCAACCCGAGAAAGATGACTCCGGAAGACGCGCTCAAGATTCTGAAGGAAATGTACGCATAATTTTGAAACTACAGCATTTTCTTAGGAAGCGGCTCTCTCAGAGAGCCGCTCCGAAGTAATATATTTTTTACCAATAGACATACATTTGCGTATGTCGGTCAAGAAAAAATCAGGAGGTTTTTAAAATGCCAGATATTAATTTTATCAAGGAAGTCGTTGAAAGAGCGTTTGACCCGTTTTCTGAACTTCCTGCCATCTATGCGAAAAAGGAAAAGATGGTAGACGAATACATCGAAAGATCCAGAAAAGCGCAGCAGACGGTAGCTACTTTTACACAGGAGCAGGTCGACAAGCTGGTAAAGGCTATGGCGGTTGCCATCTATGAAAATGCGGAAGAGCTCGGTAAGATGGCGGTAGAAGAGACCGGCATGGGTGATCCGGAACATAAGGTCATGAAAAATATCGGCAAGTCCACAGGTACTTGGGCGGAACTCAAAGGTAAGCCTTCCATCGGCGTGATCAGAGAAGAGCCGGAAAACGGCGTTATCGTACTGGCAAAGCCGATGGGCGTTTTAGGCTGTGTTACTCCGACGACCAACCCTACGATCACTCCGCTGGTAAACGGTATGTGTGCGGTCAAGTGTGCAAACTCTCTCGTCGTAAGCCCGCATCCTCGTGCGAAAAAGACGACGATGAAGACGGTGGAACTGATGAACGAAGCGATCATCGCTGCAGGCGGTCCTGCGGATCTGGTGCTCTGCATCGATCAGCCTGACGTAGACGTTTCCGGTCTCCTGATGAAGAAGGTTGACGTAATTCTGGCAACAGGCGGTCCTGACATGGTAAAGGCTGCTTATTCATCCGGCAAACCGGCGTTCGGCGTAGGTGCCGGTAACTCTCAGTCCATCATCGACAGAGGTATCGACTTCGACGATGCAGCTGCAAAGATCATCGACGGCAGAACTTTTGACCTGGGAGTTATCTGTGCGGGCAACCAGTGCATCCACGTTCACGAGGACGACTACGAAGCGATGAAGGCTGCGTGCATCAAGGCAGGCGCTTACTGGGCAGACGATGAAGCGGAAGTTGCAAAGCTCAGAGATACGCTCTTTATTAACGGCAAGCTCAATAAGGATGTTATCGGTCAGGTTCCTGCCACGATCGGCAAGATGGCGGGCGTGGAAATCCCTGCAGACAGAGCTGCTGTCATGATCAAGGCAACCGGCACAGAAGACGTGCTTTGCTTAGAAAAACTGACAACCGCTATCGCTATCGTTACATATAAGGAATTCGATGAGGCGGTAGAAAACGCTTGCATCAACCTCTATAAGGAAGGTGCAGGTCACTCTGCTGTTATGTATTCCAACGATGACGACAAGATCCTCGCGGCAGCGAAGAAACTCCCTGTAGGACGTATTCTCGTAAATCAGCCGGGACACGCTGCAGGCGGAGACGCGAGATGCAACGGTCTCGAAGGTACGGTTTCCTTAGGCTGCGGCTCTTGGGGCGGCAACAGCATCTCTGAGAACCTCACATATCATCACCTGATGAACGTATCCAGAATCGCTTACGAACATCCGATGCCTGGTCACGATATGACTCCGGAAGAAATTTTCGCAGACTGATTGCCAAAGAGCGATATTGTGGAAAAAAGAGTTTTCTGACAGAACGATGGGCCAGAACAGAGTACGGAGAAATCCGGAATCTCTGTTTCCCGCGGATTTGATCCGAACGTACTGCCTGGGAGCAGACGCACAGGAAAAGTGTAAAAAGGAAATAACGAAGAATTGCGGCGAATAAATTCGTCGGGCTCTCATAGGGACGGAAGCCGCAGGTGTGATTTGCACCTGCGGCTTATCTGAATAAAGGAAAAATCTCGGAAGGAGAAAGACATGGTATTAAAAAACTTTACAGATTTAATCGATAAAGTCAAAGCTTCCGGCATCACGAAAAAGATCGTAGTAGTATCCGCAGACGACGCGCATACTCTCGAGGCAGTGATGGAAGCGGCAAAAGACGGCATCGTGGAGCCGGTATTCATCGGAAGTGCAGAAGCGATCAAAAACACGCTGAGAGAAATCGGTGAAGACGCGGAAGCCTTTGAAATTTATGAGGAAGCGGACTTTGATAAAGCTGCGGCTCTGGGCGTTCAGCTGATCAGAGAGGGAAAAGGCGATTTCCTGATGAAGGGAAAGCTGGAAACCTCTCAGATTCTGAGAGCGGTGGTCAACGAAGAGCACGGTCTCGGAATGGGCGGCGTCATGTCTCATGTTGCGGTCAATGATGTGCCGAATTATCACAAGTTTCTGCTCACTACAGACGGCGGCATGAATGTAGCGCCTAATTTCAATATGAAGCTGGGAATTCTGGTCAATGCCGTGAATACCCTTCGCGCGCTGGGCTATGAAGCTCCGAAGGTCGCGGTGCTCGCCAATGCGGAAAAGGTAGATCCGAAAATTCCGGAGTCCGTGGAAGCGGGCAAACTGAAGGATATGTATACCGGCGGCGAGATCAAAAACTGTATCGTAGAAGGTCCGGTGGCTTTGGATATCGCTTTGGTAAAAGAAAGAGCAGAAGTCAAGCATTTTGAAAGTCCGGTGGCCGGAGATGCGGATATCATTCTTTCTCCGAATATTTTTACCAGCAATACACTGGGCAAATCTCTGGTGGAGATGGCCGGTGCGAAGATGGCGGGCCTCATCGTAGGAGCAAAGGTTCCTATCATTCTCACATCGAGAGGTTCTTCTTCCGAAGAGAAATATAATTCTATCGTCCTGGCAGCTGCTGTGGCCGCAGGAAGTGAGAATATCACAAACGATCAGGTAGCGGATCTTACAGGTCTTAAGTTCTGGTAAAAAGGAGAGGCGGAAAATATGGAAAAGATTTTAGTTATCAATCCGGGTTCGACTTCTACGAAGATCGCCGTCTACGAGGATGACAGGCAGCTCTTTGTCAACAGTATCGAGCATGCGGATGAAGAGATTGAAAAATACGATGCGATTTATGATCAGTATGAATTCAGAAAGAAGCTGGTTCTGGAGGAACTGGAGAAGAACGGCGTGAAGGCTTCCGAGCTCACATGCGTCATGTCCAGAGGCGGACTGCTTCCGCCGGTGCCTGCCGGTGCGATCCGCGTGAATCAGGATATGTGCGATCAGCTTCGCCTGCATCCGGTCAATGAACATGCGTCTAATCTGGGCGCGCCTATCGCATTCTCCATTGCGGAGGAAAACGATATTCCGGCATTTATCTACGACCCGGTGACGGTGGATGAAATGATTCCGCTTGCAAAGTATACGGGAATTCCGGAGATGCGCAGAAGAAGTCTGGGACATAATCTGAACATGCGCGCTATGGCACACCGGTATGCGGCAGATTCCGGGAAAAAGTTTGAAGACGTGACTGTCATTACGGTGCACATGGGCGGAGGCACGACCGTCGGTGTCTATCAGAACGGAAAGATTATCGACATCATCAATGATGAAGAAGGTCCGTTTTCTCCGGAAAGAGCGGGAGGTCTTCCTGCGCCGCAGGTGATCGATATGGCATTCTCCGGTGAATACGATATTAAAGCTCTGAAAAAGAAATTGAAGAACAGTTCCGGACTGCAGGCGTATCTCGGTACAAAAGATGCGAGAACGGTAGAAAAGATGATCGACGACGGCGATGAAAATGCCAAGACGGTATATCAGGCGATGGCTTATCAGCTTTCCAAGGCGATCGGTGAGCTGGCTACCGTAGTAAACGGAAAGGTCGACGCGATTGTCCTCACCGGCGGAATTGCCTATTCTAAGGTTTTCACGGACTGGATCAAAGAACGTGTTTCTTTCATCGCGCCTGTGGTCATCTATCCGGGAGAAAACGAGATGGATGCGCTGGCAAACGGAGCGCTTCGCGTCCTCAGAGGTGAGGAAGAGGCGATGACATTCCGGAAGAATTTTTAGGAGGGGGAACAGATGGCGAACAATAAGTCAAAGAGTTCTTCTTTCCGCTGGATTGAGCTGATTGTAGGAACGATCATTCTGCTGGTTCTGGGTTCTCTGTATGCCTGGTCGACATACCGGGGAACACTGGTAGACGAATTTGGATGGACTATTTCTTCCGCGCAGTTTACATTTTCTATCTCTATGATGACTTTCTGTATCGGAGGACTGGTGTCCGGCGTCATCAGCGGAAAGACGGGACCTAAGATCCCGGCTGTCGCCAGCGCGGCGCTCATGTTTGCGGGTCTTTTTCTTTCTTCGATGATTTCTTCGCTGCCGGCTCTGTATCTGGCGTACGGCGTGCTGTACGGATTTGGCGTAGGTCTGGGCTATAACGCTATCATGGGAACGATTGTCAAATGGTTCCCGGATAAGACCGGTCTGGCCAGCGGAATACTTCTGATGGGCTTCGGCATCAGCTCTCTGATCGTCGGAAAGGTAGGCGCCCGTCTCATCGGAGAAATCGGCTGGAGAGATACATTCATGTATTTCGGTATCGCTTTCGGAATTATCGTTTTGGTGCTTTCTTTCTCAAGGTACCGGCTCCTTCCGACGTGGCGGGTCTGCAGACGGCGTCCAGCAAGAAATCAGAACCTTTTGCTGAACTGGATTCCAAGAGCATGCTGAAGACGAAGAATTTCTGGTTCTTCTTTATCTGGGCGGTAATGCTGAGCGCTGCCGGACTGTGTATCGTGGGCAATTCCACCACGTTTGCGGATACGATCTGCAACGATCTGGAGACTGCGGCGACAGTAGCGGGCGTAATTTCTGTCTGCAACGGTATCGGCCGCGTCATCTTCGGCACGATGTTTGACACGAAGGGCTATCGTATGACGATGATGTCTGCCGTCGCTCTGTTTGTGATCTCGACAGTTATCCTTCTGGCAGCATCCTTTACGGGCAACTTTGCCGTTCTGGTACTGTCCTATGCACTGGTAGGCTTTGCCTACGGAGGCGTAACGCCTACAAACTCCGCGTTCATTGCGAAGTTCTACGGAAAGCAGCATTATGCGCTGAATTTCAGTATTATCAACCTGAATCTTTTCGCAGCTTCTTATCTGCCTCAGGTGGCGTCGAAGCTGCAGGATATGACAGGCAGTTATAACGGAACATTTTATTACATGCTGGTACTGTCCGCCGTCGCTCTCGTCATGGTGCTCCTGATCAGAGTTCCGGGAAAGATGAGCGCCAAAGATCAGTAATCGGCAGATACGGATTTTCTTTCGGCCGAACCGGGTCTGTTTCCGGTCAGACCGATGGAAAAAACACGGCGAAATCGATTTTGTCCGCCTGACGGCAAAAGCGATATGCGGGGAAATGGAAGAAGCGGCTGCCGGCGCGGGATTATTCCGTGTCCGGGCACTGCAGCAGATACAGCGCAGAGGCGGTAAAACGGTTCTCTGCGCTGCCCCCAAAGAGAAGTCCGCAGATGGACTAAGCGCATCTGCAGGCTTGTAACATAAGGAGAAAAAATTATGGAAAACAAATCCCGCATCAAAATCGGAATTTACGGCATCGGTATTCTGATGATGGGTGTTATCGGTATTTCCGGAGCCCTCACCGCCATCGGTGCACACTTCCCTGACGCTTCTCAGACGATGATTCAGAATCTGATCTCAATTCCGTGTCTGGTAGTCATACCGGTCACTTTGATCGTAGGAAAACTGATGGATTCCGTATCCAAGAAACTCTTATCTATCATAGGCATTCTGTGCTTTCTTATCGGCGGATTTCTGCCGGCGCTGATGTCTTCTCTGACTGTAATTCTGGTACTCCGCGGTATCTTAGGTATCGGTATCGGTATCGTACAGTGCGTGTCTTCCGCTCTGGTAGCGGAAAATTTTGAAGGTCCGGAACGCGATAAGGTTCAGGGCAATCTGACTTCCGCGCAGATGCTGGGTATCTGTGTCATGGTATTCGCAGGCGGCTGGCTGGCGGATATTTCCTGGAATTTCGCATTCTTTGTACATCTTCTCGCAATTATTTCACTCGTTCTCTGTATCGTGTGCATTCCTAATGTGAAACCGTCCGCGGCTAAGGTTTCCGATGCTCCGGCTCAGAAAGTACAGCTTACGAAGGGTTCATGGATCTGGGCTCTGACGATGTTTGTTCTCTTTATCGGAGCGCAGATTTATTCTATCGCTCTGTCCTTTATCGTAGATGAAAAGGGTCTGGGTACGGCGGCACAGTCCGGCAACGCTATGGCGTTCTTCGCCATCGGAGGATTCCTGCTGGGTCTGGTATTCGGAAGATTATCCGGCGCGGCGAGAGGGCTCACATTATTTGTAGGTCTTTGCGGTATTATTATCTCTTATCTGGTCATCGCTTTTGCGGGCATGATGCCGATGATTTATCTGGGCGCATTCCTGTTCGGTGTTTCTCTGTCCGTCTGCATGCCTTGCGTCATCGTAGGAACGGCGGGTTCTGTAAACGCCTTTTCTTCCGCTATGGCGATTTCCATCACTATGTGCGCGCAGAATTTCGCTCAGTTCCTCTGTCCTTACATCGTCAACCCGGTGTCTGCGGCTCTGAGCGACGGAACGAATGCAAATCAGATCTCTTTCTTCCTGGGCGCAGGCTTGACGGCAGTCATGGCTGTGATCGCTCTGATCTGGGGTTTGAAGCAGAATAAAAAGACAGCGTAGTCTTTGGGAATGATTTGAGTATGACAGCTGCGGGATCAGCGGTATCGCTGATCCCGCAGCTGTTGTTTTTTGATCTTGCGGAGTTTTGCCTTGACTTCACAGAGAAAAAGGAATAAAATAAGTATTACAAATGTAAGATTTATATGCACGATAGCCGTTGGCTGTGATGGCAGAGGCTTCAAAAATATGGGCGGGGCAGGAAAAAAGCCCGGCAGGGTCTTTTGCCGAAAATACTGTCAGGGAGGTGATATAAATGAAAAAATTGCCGCAGATTTCCGATGCGGAGTTTGAGGTGATGAATGTCATATGGAAATACGCGCCGATCAATACAAATGATATTGTGGACAGGTTGTCGAAGGAAAGTGACTGGAGTCCGAGAACGATTCAGACGATGTTATCGCGGCTGGAAAAAAAGGGGGCGCTGTATCATGAGAAAGAGGGGCGTATTTTCGTCTATTCGCCGGCGGTTCCGAAGGAGAGTTATCTCCAAAAGGAGAGAGGCACGTTTCTCCATCGTTTTTTCGATGGAGCGCTGAATCAGATGATGGTCAGTTTTCTCAATGATAATGATCTGAGTGACAGCGATCTCGATGAACTTCAGGCGATTCTGAATGAAAAGCGTGAGAAAAAGAGGCGGTAATTATGCTGGTTATGCGTTTGATCGTGAGTAATCTTTTCACAGCTTTGTTTATCTGTCTTATTTTTCTGACGAAACGGCTGCTGGGCGAAAGACTTTCCGCAAAATATCATTATTATATCTGGTTCCTTCTGCTGCCGTCTCTCGGAATGGTTCTGGTTCCCTCTTCTGTGTTGCGGAATTTTTCTGCACCGGCGATGCTTTATGAAGGTATCGCAGCATCTTCTGTCAGAGGGGGAACTGATGATATATACCTCGGTTTTTCAGCGAGTATAGGAGCGGAAGATATCACGGACACTCTTACCGATGCGGATCGTTCGGCGTTTTGTGCTTTTTTGCTCGCAGTGTGGCTGGCCGGAGCTCTGATCGCCGCAGGTATTTATCTGCACGGTTTCATCCGGCTGCGGGCAATTCACCGAAAGGGTGTATTTCCGCCGCGGCACCAGAAAGAACTCTTTCAGAGATGCTGTCTCAGAGTAGGGATCAGGGAAGAGAAATGGGAAAATATCGTTTTTCTGCAGTCGGATCTTTTGAGCGTTCCATGCAGCTTCGGTGTTAAGAAGCAATATGTGATTGTTCCGGGATTCTGTCTGGAATTTCTGAGAGAGCGGGAAGTAGAGCATATTCTGCTTCATGAGCTGACGCATGTCCGCCATCGGGATAATCTGGTCAATTCTTTGTTTTGTGCAGTGCAGGCGATTTTCTGGTTTCATCCTTTTTTGTGGGGAGCTCTGGCGCAGATGCGTCAGGATCGTGAGATCTACTGTGACTGGTCGGTCCTCGGCCTGCTGTACGACGATGAGGCGCGTAGGGATTACGGTCAGACGCTTTTGCGGTTTGCGGCCCGGGATCGGATGCAGAATCTGTACACTGTCAGCGGACTGTGCGGCAACAGGGAAGGACTGAAGCGCCGGATTCTTTGCATCACGAATTTCAGACGGGAAAGTCGGAGAACGTCGCTGAGAGGAGTGTCGGTACTGTGTGTCGCAGCGTGTGTCATAATTTTTCAGCTTCCGGTGCTTTCCGCATTTTCCTCAGACAGGGGAGATGTTTATCGGCCGGAGGATTCGATGACTGTCATCGATCATGACTTCAGCCGATATTTTTCAGATATGCCGGGATGCGCGGTCATCTATGATCAGGAAGCCGACAGATATGAAGTATATGACCGTCGGAAAGCTTTTCAGAGAGTGTCTCCGTGTTCTACATATAAGATTTACAGCGGGCTCAATGCACTGGAAGAAGGTCTGATCTCGCCGGATCACAGTGTAATCCCGTGGAACGGAACAAAATACGCTTTTTCTTCCTGGAATCAGGAGCAGAACCTGTCCTCCGCCATGCAGCGATCGGTAAACTGGTATTTCAGTGAACTGGACCGTCGGTCAGGAATTCGGAAACTGGAAGAATTTTACCGGAAAATCGGCTATGGCAATGAGTATGTGGGAAAAGATACGGAAACTTATTGGAACGGTTCCGCACTGAAGATTTCTGCTGTAGAGCAGACCGAGCTGCTGAAAAAATTCTATCACAATGAATTCGGCTTTAAAGAAGAGAATGTCTCTGCGGTGAAAGAAGCGATGCTCGTAGCTCAGTCAGGGGACGTTAGACTCTACGGAAAGACAGGAACAGGCAGCCGCGGCACAGAGGTGCAGAACGGCTGGTTTGTCGGATTTGCGGAAAAAGGAGAGAAGACACTTTTCTTTGCGGTCAGTCTTCAGAGTGAAGACGGCGCTTCCGGCGGCCGGGCGATGGAGATCGCCTGTGAAATTCTGCGGGAGAAGGGAATTTATGTCACCGTATGATCTGCAGGATATGGTATCATCGTGATAAAACGGGGGTGTTCCGGAGTTGGAAATCTGTTCTTCGGAAACACCCCGGTATTTTAAAATTTAATACTACAAATGTAATTTTAAAGAAAGAAGACGAGGGATGAGACAATTTATTGCTGCGGCAGCTCTGATCGCTGCCGTTATAATTTTCACAGCGGCCTGTGATACAGCTGACAGCGCGTTTTCCGCCGACTGGCGGGGTGAGACAGGAGAGAGCGATTCGGCAGGAGACAAAGGGAATGCAGAAAGGGGGAATCTTTCGGAAAAAATCGATGAAAAGGAAATTTCCGATCTGACAGCGCAGTGTGAAGCAGTGGTCTCGATGTATTGCGATATCTATCCGGGAGAAAAGGGCGCGGACGGAGACGGAAACAGAAAAGGCAATCCGGATCGGGATCTCATCGACCGGATTGAGGACCGGCTGGCGGAACGGGGATTTCCCGTTCTCAATACGGATCCGGTCTGCCCTCCTTTTCTCGAAAATCCGGAAGAGATTTTCGAGTTTTGGGAATCGATGAAGAGCGGGAAGGAGACGGCGGAGCAGAATTTAATCTGGGTAAAACCTTCCGGCGGTTTTTACTATTGCAGCTTGAGATTTTGCAAAGGGGAAAAATACTGCATTACAGCATCGGTATCTTTTGATGAAAAGGGTGGGATGGAAATCGATGGCTTTGGAAAAAATACTGTCATCGGCTGGGAGCTGACGGAACGGAAACATTTTTACTATGGTTTCGAGGATTCCTATTCGTTTGCTTCAGATGACTATGTAATGATTCGTCTGGAGCCGGAGGATCCGGAGATGGGCGATTACCGCAAAAAATATATCAGTCCGGTGGGATACAGCGGAGCAAATCTGTTTCTCTGCAGCTGGGATTCTTCAGATTACGGGGATCTCTGTTTCAATGATCTGCTGGAGTATCTGTATGAGATGAAGACTGGCAGTTCTTTTGATGAAAAAACATACCCGTCTTTTACAGATCCGTACTATTATTACCGTATTCCGGAAGGGATATTTGAACGTACTATTTTGCCGTATTTTGATATTTCACTGCCGGAATTTCGCCAAAGGACGCTGTACGACAGCAGAAATAAAAGCTATCCCTGGCAGTCGTCTTACGGCGACCATCTTCCTGAATATTCTTCACTGGTGCCGGAGGTTCGCAGCTGCCGGCAGAATCAGGACGGCACGATTACGCTGTCTGTAGATGTAATGTGTGCCGATTTGAGAATCGATCGGTTGTTTTCTCACGAAGTGACCATCGGCTTTTCAGAAGAGAACAGAGAACAGTTTCAATATCTGGCGAATAAGATCACTTATTTAAGCGAAGGATTTACTCTGCCGGAGGCGGAACCTCGTCTGCTGCCTCAAAAAAATCGCACAGCATAAAACAAAAACACATTAACCTGTCTCTCCGTGACAGGCGAGTCGTGACAGGAAAAAGACGAAGACTGCGCTGCAGCCGGTATGGTATAATAATTCTGATTGTTGACCTTGCGGCGTCGCCGCAGGGAAGATTATGGTATAATAGCTTCAACTCAGCGATTTACGGGAGAAAAGCGAGACAGGATAGTTGAACGGGCAAAGCTCTCGTCGCAAACAGAAGACGGTTTTTATACAGGTGTTTCCGGAGGCCGGGGTTTTGAGGGACACGCAGCGGTCGGTTCCCAGACGGCAGGTGAGCCGCGCGGGAAGGAAAAACGAAGGCTGCGCCGTAGCCGGCATAGTACAATCATCCCGACAATGTATCCGGGGTTACGGCGGCAGGGACCGGATACGGGAAATGCAAAGGAGAGGGATTCTCCGGCGCTGTGCGGAGATCTCTGCGGAAATATGATCCGGGGAGTTTGTCGCAGTTCTGTTTCAGCAGGATCTGTCTGGCCGCGATGGTGCGGGATTTTTCAGGTAATAGGAGGTTGATGTTCTTGAATATCAGAGATTTATATAGAGAATACGCATCTCTCTCCGGCAATGCGGTGGAGATCAGCGGATGGGTGCGGACAAACCGGGCGTCGAAATCCTTCGGTTTTATCGAATTGAATGACGGTACGTTTTTTCGTTCGGTTCAGGTAGTTTATGAAAAAGCGTTTCTGGAGAACTTTGAAGAGATCTCCCGGGTACTTACAGCTTCTGCGGTGACGGTGCGGGGGATCGTAGAGCTGACGCCGGAGGGAAAGCAGCCTTTTGAAATCAAAGCGCGCAGTGCGGAAGTGGAGGCGCTGTCGGATCCGTCCTATCCTCTGCAGAAAAAGCGTCACAGTATGGAATTTCTTCGGGAAATCGCGCATCTTCGTCCCAGAAGCAATACTTTTTCAGCGGTTTTTCGGGTCAGATCCCTGCTGGCATATGCTGTTCACAAATTTTTCCAGGAGCGCGGATTTGTCTATGTCCATACGCCGATTATTACGGGCAGCGACGCTGAAGGCGCGGGAGAGATGTTTCACGTGACTTCTTTCAATCTGGGGAAATTACCGCGGTCAGAAAGCGGTGCCGTGGACTATAGCCGGGATTTCTTCGGAAAACCGGCGTCTCTGACGGTAAGCGGGCAGCTGGAGGCGGAAATCTTTGCGCTGGCGTTTAAAGACGTCTACACTTTCGGTCCGACATTCCGGGCGGAAAATTCCAATACGGCGCGTCATGCCTCTGAATTCTGGATGATCGAGCCGGAAATCGCCTTTGCGGATTTAAAAGACGATATGGATCTGGCGGAAGATATGATTCGCTTTCTCATCGCTTATGTGCTGGAAAACGCACCGGAGGAAGTAGATTTTTTCGATTCTTTTGTGGCAAAGGGTCTGAAGCAGCGTCTGATTTCTGTCGTAGATGCGGATTTTGCCAGAATCACCTATACGGAAGCGGTGGAAATACTAAAAAAATCAGGAAAAGCTTTCGAATATCCGATAGAGTGGGGGATCGATCTGCAGACGGAGCACGAACGTTATCTGACAGACGAAGTTTTTAAAGGGCCGGTTTTTGTTACGGATTATCCGAAAGAAATCAAGGCGTTTTATATGCGTCTCAACGATGACGGGAAGACGGTGGCGGCGGCGGATCTCCTGACGCCGGGAATCGGAGAAATCGTCGGAGGCAGCCAGAGAGAAGAACGCCGCGAGGTACTGAAGGCCCGTATGGAAGAGATGGGAATGGAGGAAGAAGGCTACGAGTGGTATCTCGACCTTCGGAAATACGGCGGTGTGAAACACGCCGGTTTCGGTCTCGGCTTCGACCGTATGGTCATGTATGTGACTGGTATGGCGAATATTCGGGATGTGATTCCTTTCCCGAGGACGCCGAAGTCTCTGGAGTTCTAAGTTTTTCCGGGGGATCGGCGAAAAAGGGGCGGAAAAAAGCATAAAACTGTCAAGAGAACGGATACGCCGTGCAGATGGGAGTACAGAAATGAAAAATATCGATACGATTCTTTTTGACTTTGACGGAACGATCATGGACACCAATGATATGATCATTAAATCCTGGCAGTATACTTTTGAGCAGCTGCGGGGGAAAAAGGCGGAGGAAAGCGTCCTTCTGGCCACGTTCGGAGAACCGCTGAAAATGACGATGCATCATTTTTTCGGCGGAGATGCGGATGAGGTGGAAAAAAATGTGGAAATTTACAGAAGCTATCAGAAAGAGCATTTTCTCGATCTGATTCAGCTGTTTCCCGGCGTGTATAAGATGCTGGAAGAATTGCGAAAAAAAGGTTTTCGAATGGCTCTCGTAACTTCAAGACTGAAGCCTACCACATATCAGGGACTGGATAAATTCGGAATAGAAAAATTTTTTGATGTCATCATCACGGCGGACGATGTGACGAAGCATAAACCCGATCCGCAGCCGATCGATATCGCTTTGAAAAATCTGGAATCATCGAGAGAGCAGGCTGTCATGGTCGGCGATACAAAGCAAGACATTCTCTGTGCTAAAAATGCGGGAGTACCGGCTGTCCTGGTGAACTGGAGCGCGGCTATTCCAAAGGGAACTGCGTCGGGAGAGTATGTGCCGGATTACTGTTTGGAAACCCCGGGACAGCTGATCGATTTAATATCGACGATAAACGATCAAAGAAAAGCGGAAACCTCCGGTGAACCGCACGAAAAGTGACAAAATCAGAGAAAAAATTAAGATTTTTATCCCGATAGATTTCTTTACTTAGCTGGAAACATAGAATAAACTATATTGGTTCAAATCGAAACAGAGTTCTGACCGGTCGGTTTGACCGGAGCGTGAGGCCGATTTCAATACAGCGCCGGGCGGTATCTGTTTCTTCGGCCTCTGTGCAATCCGCGGCTTTTGCGGAACTGCTGAAACGAAACCTGTCTCTCCCGGAGGCAGGGGGCATCGGCGCTGTGTTATATTTTCAGTTAGGAGAAAAGGTATGAGTGAGAGAAGAAGGGCTGGGAAAAAGAGAGGAGGAAGGCGCGGAAGACACCTGTTTCTGAAAACAGTGCTGTGTCTGCTGATTCTCGCGGTCCTGACGGCAGGGTACGCCAGGTATATCGAGCCGAAAATGCTGATAGAGAAAACGGAGACGTATCAGTCTGAAAAGCTGACCGTTCTGCCAAACGGAGTAAAAATAGCAATTTTTGCGGATACTCACTTTTCGGAGTACTATACACCCGAAGATTTTAAGAAAGTAACAGAGAAAATTAACCGCCGGAATCCGGATTTTATATTTTTTCTCGGAGATCTGATCGACGATTTCAGCACTTATAAAGGGGATATACGAGAGGTGGAAACGGCGCTTGCGTCTCTGAAGGCAAAGGTGGCTAAGATCGCTGTTTTCGGCAACCACGATTACGGCGGAGAGATGGAATTCGATTATCCCGACGTGATGGAGGCCGGCGGATTCCAGCTGTTGGTAAACGAAAAAGCTGATTTTGATGAATTTAATATGACGATTCTGGGGATCGACGACGTGGTGATCGGTTATGGGGATCCCAGTTTTGCGGCTTCTCTGACAGACGATCGGTATAATATAGCTATCTGCCATGAGCCGGACGTGGCGGATGAACTGAAAACTTACTCTGTAGATCTGATGTTGTCCGGACATACCCACGGAAGGCAGATCAATCTCCGACTGTTTGACGATTATATTCTTCCCGCTTACGGAAAGAAATATATCAAAGGCCGTTATACGCTGCCGGCTTCGGACGGAAGCGATCTGTCGCTGTATGTGACAGGCGGCATCGGAATGACGAAGCTTCCGCTGCGGTTTGCATCGCCGCCGGAGGTAAATATGATCGATCTGAATAAATTCCCGGAATCGTAAGATTCCGGGAATCGCGGCTTTCTGCAGGAGACCGCGGAATTGCAATCTCTCATTTGCAGACGCCGGCCAGACAGCTGAAGATGACGGCTCGGATGACGAGATCGGACGGGATGGAAAAGGGAGGCTGCAGTGGGAAGTATTTTTATCTCGGAAAAAGCGTGTGCGCCGCTTCGAACGGCGCTGGAGGAAACGGGACATACCATTTATACGGTGAAATCTTCCGATGTGGTATACGATGCCATTTCCTCACATCCGGATATTTATATGTGTAAAATAAATAATGTATTGGTAATAGACGATTCAATTGTGATGGAGCCGGATCTCAGGCGGGTTTATATGGAAGAGCTGGAACGAAAGAGCGATGATCTTTCGGAAACTCCGATCATTCCGGTGATGCGCCCCAAAGATTCCGGGGGATATATCGTCTTTGAGATGGGCGGCATCGGTTATGAATATCCTTTTGACATAGCATATAATGCGGCGGTGACGGAGCGTTTTTTTATACATAACACAAAGTGGACTTCTCCGGCGCTGCTGGATCGTGCCAGAGGTGCCGGCCTGGAGATTATCTCCGTCAGACAGGGGTATACGAAATGTTCCTGTGTGACGGCGGGCGGCAATGCGCTGATCACCGCAGATGAGGGAATCATCCGGGCGATCACAGGATACAATGAGATACTGAGGGAAGAAATCCGGGAAAGACAGGCTTTCAAAGCGGCGGGAGATCAGCAGAGCTCCGGGGAGCGATCCGGTATCTGTGATTCTTCGAATTCTCGTGTGCTGACACAAAGCGATCTCGCGCAAGAAGATGTGCGGGAAGACGGTCTGATCGATCTCCTCGCCGTACAAAAAGGCGGTGTGGCTTTAGAGGGTTTTGAATACGGTTTTCTCGGCGGCGCCTCCGGCTGCATCGGCGATGCGGTGTACTTTAACGGCGATCTGTCCGCACATCCGGATTTTGAAGCTATCCGGGCGTTTCTGGGACGCCGCGGTTACCGCACGATTTATTTCGAGGACGAGCCTCTTACTGACATCGGCTCTGTCATTTATCTGCCGTGATTTCATAAGAGCAGCTTTTCTTTCGTCACAGATGAAAGCCGGAAGCTGAAACGCGAAAACGCAGAGCTTGATAAAAGGTTTTCGAACGAAGATACAGGAGAGAAAATGTGAATGAAGACACATGCGATTATACCGATATTTGTTCCTCATGAGGGCTGTCCAAATGATTGTGTTTTCTGTAATCAGAGAGTGATCACCGCGAGGGAGAAGGCGCCGGACAGAGCGGAAACGGTGCGGATCATCGAATCGCATCTAAAACAGATCGGGAAAAATCCGGGGATTTCTCATATCGAAATCGCTTTTTACGGCGGAAGCTTTACGGGGATCTCAATGGAGCGGCAGGCGGAGTATCTGAGCATCGCAGAGAGGTATAAGGAGGCAGGAAGAGTACAGGCGATACATCTGTCCACCCGGCCGGATTATATAAATGAAGAGATTCTGGATCAGCTGACTTTTTTCGGTACCGATGTAGTGGAACTGGGCGTACAGTCCTTCGATGAAGAGGTTTTGCTGCAGTCTGGCCGGGGGCATGGAAGAGAGGCGGTCTATCGAAGCGCGGAAATGATAAAGGAGCGGGGAATCGACTTGGGCATCCAGCTGATGGTGGGGCTTCCGGGAGATTCTTACGAAAAATCCATCGCGTCGGCAAGGGAAGCCGTAGCTCTGAACCCGGCTGTGGCGCGGATTTACCCTGCCGTTGTGCTGAAAGACACAGCGCTTTACAAGATGTATCTCAAAGGACAGTACCAGCCTCTGACGGAAGCGGATGCTGTGCGTACCGTCAAAGATATGCTCCGGATTTTTTATAGAGCGGACATCGATGTGATACGGGTGGGACTCAAGAGCAGCGATAATCTCGCCTCCAGCGGAACGGTCGGCGGCGGAACGTATCACCCGGCGTTTCGGCAGGTGGCCGAGTCGGCTCTGGCAAGGGAGGATCTGGAAGAGATGCTGGCGGAGCAGCTGAAAAGAATCCCGGAGAGTAATCAGACCGATCTGAGAACGACGTTCTATGCCGCGCCGGAGAGTTTTTCCAATATGATCGGAATGAAGAAGTCCAATAAATTGTACTTTGCTGAAAAATATCCCCGATTAAATCAGAAATTTGCCGTAGATTGTGCTTTGCCGCGGAATAAATACCGCGTTTATGTTGAATTCAACGGCAAATTATAGTAATATGTGTAGGAATTAAATTTTGAGTACAGATCTCAGAAATAATAATGAAGGAATGAAGAAAGGCGGAAAGTTATGAAAAGCATGAAGAAGTTTTTAGCTGTGGCGATGATTCTGCTCATGACAGCAGCATTGGCAGCATGCGGCGGCGATACCAAGGACAGCGGTTCCTCAGATAGTTCTGCAGATGCACCGAAAGCGTCCGGCGACGTTTTAATCGTAGGTACGGAACCTACGTTCCCACCGTTTGATACTACGGATGACAACGGTGACATCGTAGGTTTTGATATGGATCTCATCAAAGCGATCGGCAAGGATCAGGGATTTGAAGTGGAATTCAGAAATCTCGAATTCGACGGTCTCATTCCGGCTCTCACATCCGGTACGATCGATATCGTAGCTGCGGGCATGGATGCCAGTCCGGAAAGAGCGGAGCAGGTAGACTTCAGCGACTCTTATTATGAAGCCAGTCTCATCGTTGCGGTAGCGGCGGATAACGATACGATCACGGGCGTGGATTCTCTCACTCCGGATATGAAAGTAGCGGCACAGACCGGTACGACAGGTGCGAGACTCGTTCAGGAGCTCAAGGAACAGGGCAAAATCGGTGAAGCGGTTATCTTAAACGGTCTGGATACGGCGATGCTTCAGCTGATCAACGGCGATGTTCAGGCGGTTATCAACGATACTCCGGTAACTCAGGCGTACATTTCGAAGCAGGAAGGCAAGATCAAGATCGTAGGCGACAAGATCGAAGCGGACGCTCCTTATGCATTCGCGGTACAGAAGGGCAATTCGGAACTTCTCGAGAAGATCAACGCGGGTCTGAAGAAAGTTCAGGAAGACGGAACTTATGAAGAACTGCTGACGAAATGGTTCTCTCAGGCTGTGGAAGAGTAATAACTGTAAAAGCGAAATATTGCCGGCGAGCACCGGCAGCGAGGCCGCGGACAGATTGTCCGCGGCTCTTTTTCGTATGCGGCCGGCCTATAGAGATGAAAAGACAGACGCGTGCTTATACCGATCAAGGGTAGTTTTTCAAAGACAGTTTGTCTTAAATCCGCGTAGGAGGCTATATTGCAGCAGAATGTTATAAAAAGGAAACGGAGGCGAAGAGATGCAGGAAAGCGAGATTCAGTTTCATATCAAATGCGGCCCGGAAGATGTGGGCGGCTATTGTATTCTGCCGGGAGATCCCGGAAGATGTGCGGCGATCGCACGGCATATGGAAAATCCGGTCTTTGTGGGCTCCAATCGGGAATATATGATCTATACGGGAACTCTGGAGGGCGAGAAAGTCAGTGTTGTTTCCACCGGTATCGGCGGACCGTCCGCGGCGATCGCTATGGAAGAACTGGCCAATCTGGGCGTTCACACTTTCATCCGCGTAGGGACTTGCGGAGGGATCGATCTGGACGTGCTCTGCGGAGATCTGGTAGTGGCATCGGGGGCTGTGAGAATGGACGGAACCAGCAGGGAATATGCGCCGACGGAGTATCCGGCGGTTCCCGATTTTCAGGTACTCTCTGCGCTGGTAAAAGCGGCACAGTCTTCCCGGCGGCAGTACCACGTCGGCGTGGTTCAGTGTAAGGATTCTTTTTACGGTCAGCATTCTCCGGAACGAATGCCGGTATCCGATGAGTTGGAAAGCAAATGGAAAGCATGGAAGAGGTTGGGAGTTCTGGCGTCTGAGATGGAATCGGCGGCTCTTTTTACCGTAGCCGCCTGCCGCAGAGTCCGCTGCGGTTCCGCATTCTGTGTCATCTGGAATCAGGAAAGGGAAAAAGAATTGGGTGATGACCGCCAGTCTTTCGATATCGAGCCTGCGATCCTGACGGGGATCGAAGCCATGCGCCTGCTGATTCTTGAGGATCGGAAACAAAATTCATAAATATTCATAGAAATGAATGATATTTAAAAAGAGACGAAGCTGTTTTCTATTCGTCTCTTTTTTCTGTATCAGATAAATCCTTTATAAATATGAGGTTTTGGAGAGACGCGCCGGCGCTATAAATACAGCGCCGGCCCGCAAATAGTATTTGTATTATTCATGCTATGCATGTATAATAAATGTGTTATTTTTGAATCATCCGAGCAGTACATGGTACAGAGCTTTATCATCAGTCATCACAGGGAGAAATTTTTATGGACGGATTTTTTGATACTCTTGCACTTTACGGCAAAGGCGTCTCTATCGCATTCGGCGGCATCGGAATGACGCTGGGCGTCACAGCGGGTGCGATCGTCATCGGCATGGTCATCGGTCTGATCATGGCGCTGGGAAAGATGTCGAAGCATAAAATCGCCCGCTGGCCGGCATCGATTTATGTGGAAATCATTCGGGGAACGCCTCTGTTCGTTCAGATCCTCATCCTGGCATACGGAGTGCCGTATCTCGTAAATACGCTTTCCGACGGGGCGATGCGTTTTAACTGGAATCCTATTTTCATGGTGGGTATTTTGGCCTGCGGATTCAACAGCGGCGCTTATCTGGCGGAAATCATCCGAAGCGGCATTCAGGCGGTGGACAACGGTCAGACGGAAGCGGCGAGGTCTCTGGGAATGACCAACGGTCAGAACATGCGGTTTATCGTTCTGCCGCAGGCTCTCAAGATTATTCTTCCCGCAATGGCCAACGAATTTGTCACGCTGATCAAGGAGACATCGATTCTCTCTTATGTCGGAATCGTCGAAATCACCCGTTCCGGCGTGTTGTGGGCGTCCAGAGAATTTCAGACTTTCCCGGCATATATCGGCGTCGCTATCATCTATCTCTGTATGACGATTCCGCTTTCAAGGCTGGTGGCTTATCTTGAAAAACGCATGGGAACTTCTGCTCCCGCGAAGAAGAGAAAGGCAGGTATGTAGCCGTGATAAAAGTAAAAAATCTTACAAAATCTTTCGGAGAGAATGTCGTGCTTCGGGATATCTCCGAGGAGATCAAGCCGAATGAAGTCGTCTGCGTCATCGGTCCGTCGGGATCCGGAAAAAGCACGTTTCTCCGGTGTCTCAACCGCCTTGAGGCGCCGACAGAAGGGGAGATTTATCTGGACGATGTTCTCATCGAAGAGAGCAATATAAATGAAGTCCGCACCAAGATGGGAATGGTCTTTCAGAATTTCAATCTCTTCCCTCACAAGAGTGTGCTGGAAAATATCACGTTAGCTCCTGTCAAAGTAAAAAAGGAAGATCCGAAAACAGCTGCGGAAGAAGCGGTAGAGCTCCTGAAAAAAGTCGGACTGGCGGATAAGAAGGATTCCTATCCGGACGAACTGTCCGGCGGGCAGAAACAGCGCGTGGCTATCGCCAGAGCACTGGCGATGAAACCGGAGGTCATGCTTTTCGACGAGCCGACTTCCGCTCTCGATCCGGAGATGGTCGGCGAAGTTCTGGAAGTAATGAAAGAGCTTGCCGAGGGCGGCATGACTATGGTTATCGTCACTCATGAGATGGGGTTTGCGAGAGAAGCGGCGGACCGGGTTTTCTTTATGGATCAGGGATATGTGATGGAACAGGGGACACCGGATCAGATTTTCGGAAATCCCCAGAACGAGAGGACGAAAAGTTTTCTCAGCAAAGTGCTTTAAAATAAAAATCCGGCCTTGTAAGAGGCCGGTATTTTTTAATAATTTTCTGCTTTCTGTTCAAAATAAGCCTGTGGGACGCCGCATACGGGACATCTTTCCGGCGCATCCGTTCCTTCGAAAGAGAATCCGCAGTGCTTGCAGATCCAGCGGATCGTCTCAGGTTTGGAAAAGACCTGATGATTTTCCACATTCTGAATCAGTTTATTGTAACGTTCCTCATGTTCTTTTTCGATGCGGGCGATCTGTTCGAATTTTAAGGCGAGATCCGCGAACCCCTCCCTGCGGGCCGTCTCTGCAAATCCCGCGTACATATCGTTCCATTCATAGCGCTCTCCGGCTGCGGCTGCGTAGAGATTATCTCTCGTATTGCTGATACCGTTGAGCTGTTTGAACCAGATTTCCGCATGTTCCCGTTCATTATCTGCAGTTTCCTGAAAGATATCGGCGATCTGCTGATATCCTTCGTTACGGGCTGCCTGCGCGTAAAAAGAATATTTCATAGCCGCTTCGGATTCTCCGGAGAAGGCGTTTCGAAGATTTTTGTCTGTTTCCGTTCCGGTTAAATTGATCATTTAAAACCTCCTGTAAATTTTTGTAAATTATTTTTTTATGTCCGACGTTGCGTCTCATGATGATAGTATGTCCGCTGCACCGTTGAATTATTACGGTTTTGCTTGTAAATAAAAAATCGATATGGTACAATGTCACGTAAATGCTCTATCGGAGGCGAGGAAAAGATCTATTTAGGAGTGTTTTATGGAAATCGAACTTAAATATCTGATCGAGGATGAGGAAACGCAGAAAAAACTTTGGGATCCGTCGGTGTTCGGAAAATACGGCGAGGTGGATCTTCACGCGGAGACGAACATGAGAGCTGTCTATTACGACACCGAGGACGGCCTGCTGAGAAGCGTCGACGCAGCTTTCCGCATCAGAAAAGAAAACGACCGATATGTAGCAACGCTCAAATGGGGAGGTACAAGTGACGAAGCGCTTCACGAGCGTGAGGAACTCAACCTGCCGCTCTGCGAAAAATCGGATGCTGAAGAGCCTTCTCTGAAAGTTTTTGCGGAAAGTGAAAAAGGAAGAGAGTTAATAGAACTGGCCGGAGAACGGAAACTCATTCCGACGGTGGAGACCAGTTTTACCCGCAGGACCATGCGGATCGATACGGGAAAGACCATCTGTGAAGCGGCTCTGGATACGGGAAAAATTATTACCTCAGGCGGCAACGCGGATATCAGAGAACTGGAGCTGGAGCTCTTTTCCGGAGATGTGGAGGATATCGAAGCGATCGGGCGGGATTTGGCAGATAAATTTTCTCTTCGTCCGGGAATCGTATCGAAATACGCAAGGGGGATCGAACTGTATCAGAAAAACTCGTAAGGGCGCATAAAACCGCGGATAATGGCGATCGACACCCTTGGGGAGACTTTACAACAGGTCAAAATCAGGGTATAATTTTAAATACTATGAAAAAATTGCGGGAGGATAAATAAGGATATGAAAGCAACTTTCATCAACAGAGAAATCAATACGGTCAGCATGACGATGGAAATTACGGCAGAAGAATTTACAAAGGCGATCAATAAGTCTTATCAGGCGAAAAAGCATCTCTTCTCTGTAAACGGTTTCAGAAAAGGCAAAGCTCCTAGAAAGCTTATCGAATCCATATACGGCAAGGACGTTTTCTATGAGGACGCGCTCACAGAAGCGTTTAACGATAATTATCCGGCGGCTCTCGAAGAGATCGGTTATGAGCCGGTAGATCACCCTGAGATCGATCTGGGGGATCAGGTCCTTGAGGACGGTAAAGGCATCGTTTTCAATATCAAGTTTATCACAGAACCTGAAGTGAAGATCGACAATTATAAAGGCGTGCGCGTAGAGGTCCCGAAGCCTGAAGTGACAGAGGACGATATCGCCACGCAGCTCAGAAGCTATGCACACAGAAACGCGAGACTGATCACCGTGGAGCGGGAGGCTCTCGAAGGAGACACCGTAGTAATCGACTATACCGGTTACGACAAAGACGGCGTCGCTTTTGAAGGCGGCGCGGCGGAGGGTCACAAGCTGAAGCTGGGTTCTCACGAGTTCATTCCGGGATTTGAAGAACAGTTAGTCGGCGTGAAGGCAGGCGACGAAAAGGAGCTGGAAGTTACTTTCCCGATCGATTATCCGGGCGATAAGCTGGCAGGACAGATCGTAACATTCAAATGCAAAGTTCACGAGGTTATGGAAGAGGAACTTCCGGAGATCGACGATGATCTCGCGAAAGAATGCAGCGAATTCGACACCCTCGAAGAATGGAAAGAAGACATCCGCAGGAGAGTGGAGGACAATAAAAAGCAGCAGAACGAAAACAGGGCTCAGAATGAAATCCTGAAGACTTTATATGAAGAGACGGTGATCGACATTCCTGAAGTGATGGTGGAACATCAGATCGACGAACTTCTCAGAAACTTCGACCAGCAGCTGAGCTACAACGGCATGAATCTGAAGAGTTACCTGGAAGCGACTCATACAGAGATGGAGGAGTTCAGAGAACAGGTGAGAATGGAAGCGGAGAAGAAGGTCAAGACTCGTCTCATCATCGAAGCCATTGCGAAGCAGGAAGGGTTCGAAGCCACAGAGGAAGAAGTTCAGGAAGAATTTAAAAAGATGTCTGTACAGTACGGTGTAACGCCGGAGAAGATGGCTGAAATCGTAGGAGAGGACGTCAAGTATATCAGGAAAGAGATCTGCGCGAAAAAGGCAGTGGATATGCTCACTGAAAATGCGGTGATCGAAGAGGTCGATCCGGAAGAAATCGACGATACGCCGAAATTCCCTGCAGAATAGTCGGGAAAAATTCCGCTTCGGGCAGCATTCGCTTTCAAAAAGCCGGTATCGGCGGCAGTTAGAGAAAGAAAATAATTTTTTATCGTTATTTTCACGGCTGTGCCGGTCAGACGGCGGCAAAAAGTATTATTCAGAAAGTCAGGAAATAGGATCTGTCTCGTATAGATCCTATTTCATCTTGTCATGAGGAGGATTTTTAATGGCATTGATACCTATGGTCGTAGAGCAGACCGCCAAAGGCGAACGCTCCTACGATATTTATTCCAGACTTCTCAAGGACCGCATCATATTCCTTGGAGAAGAGGTAAACGATCATACGGCGAGTCTGGTCATCGCCCAGCTTCTGTTTTTGGAATCCGAGGATCCCGATGCGGATATCAGTTTCTATATCAACAGCCCGGGCGGTTCGGTGACAGCCGGTATGGCGATTTACGATACGATGCAGTATATCAAGCCGGACGTATCCACCATCTGTGTGGGAATGGCTGCCAGCATGGGGGCCTTTCTTCTCTCCTCCGGAGCGAAAGGGAAGAGATTTGCTCTTCCGAACGCTGAGATTATGATCCATCAGCCTCTGGGCGGTATGCAGGGACAGGCGGAGGATATGAAAATCCATGCGGAGAGGATCATCAAGGTCAGAGACAGACTCAACAGGATTCTGGCGGTGAATACCGGTCAGCGTCTGTCTGTGATCGAAAAGGACACGGACCGCGATAATTTCCTCGATGCGGACGAAGCTGCGGCTTATGGTCTGATCGACAAGGTAGTGACATACAGATAAGAAGATTTTGATTGACTTGCCATTTGACAAGAGGAGGCAAAATGACGAAATTTGACGATTCCAGGCAGCTTACGTGCTCTTTCTGCGGAAAGCCGCAGGATCAGGTACGCCGTCTCGTTGCGGGACCGGGCGTCTATATCTGTGATGAGTGTATCGCTTTGTGCGAGGATATCATCCGGGAAGAGTTTGCGGCAGACGAGCGCGCTGAGGAATATGAACTGGCCGAACTGCCCAAGCCGAAAGAAATTGCCGAGACTCTGGCGCAGTATGTCATCGGTCAGGATTCTGCAAAAAAAAATCTGGCTGTAGCGGTATACAATCACTATAAGAGAATCAACAACGCGGATGTGACGGATGACGACGTGGAAATCCAAAAGAGCAATATCATCATGATCGGACCGACAGGTTCCGGAAAGACTCTGCTGGCACAGACACTGGCGAAAATTCTGGATGTTCCCTTTGCTATTGCGGACGCTACGGCGCTCACGGAAGCCGGCTACGTAGGCGAGGATGTGGAAAATATTCTTTTAAAATTAATTCAGGCGGCGGATTTTGATATAGAACGGGCTCAGAAGGGTATAATATATATCGATGAAATCGACAAGATCGCGAGAAAGTCTGAAAATGTCTCTATTACAAGGGATGTGAGCGGTGAAGGTGTTCAGCAGGCGCTCCTGAAAATTCTGGAGGGCACGGTGGCGAATGTTCCGCCGCAGGGCGGCAGGAAACATCCGCATCAGGAATTCCTTCAGATCGATACGACAAATATTCTGTTCATCTGCGGCGGCGCTTTTGACGGCATGGATCAGGTGATCAGCAGGCGTATCGGCAAAAAGACGATCGGGTTTAATTCAGAGATCAAATCAGTCAAGGAGACCAGCGGAGAACTGCTGAAGAAGATTCAGCCCGAGGATCTGCTGAAGTTCGGACTTATTCCTGAATTCGTGGGAAGACTTCCTGTGATGGTAACGCTTGATGAGCTTGATACTGAAACACTTGTGAGAATCATCATCGAACCGAAGAATGCTCTTTTGAAGCAGTACAAGAAGCTTTTCTCAATGGACAATGTAGAGCTGGAAATTGAGGACGACGCGATGGTCAAGATCGCGGAAAAAGCAATAGAGAGAAAAACCGGAGCAAGAGGACTCAGAAGTATTATGGAAGGTCTCATGACCGACGTGATGTTTGAGATCCCGTCCCGTCAGGATGTCAGAAAGTGCGTCATCACAAAAGACACCGTGGACGGTGCAGCACAGCCGGCGCTTGTACTGAACGGGGACGAAACGGAAACAGATTCGAAAGGGGCATAGCTTTATGCCCCTTTATTTGCAGGCAAAATAAGGAGGTGGACAAATATGTCAGACCATGATCCAAAAGATATGCTGAAAACGGCTTCCGAAGCTGAGAATATCGGCGAGATGGACGAAGAAAACGGAGATGAGATTTTCGATAAGATGATCGAGGATCTCGTACACGTGGAGAGCAGACCGTCTGATGAGATGCCGGTGATTCCTCTGAGAGGCATCTCTATTTTTCCGACGATGGTTATACATTTTGACGTAGGCAGAGAGAAGTCCGTCAGCGCGCTGGAATACGCCATGCTGTCGGATCAGACGGTCTTTCTGGTCACGCAGAAAAATTCCGAGACCGACCTGCCGACGCCGGACGATTTCTATCAGTTCGGTACGGTGGCACGCATTAAACAGATGCTCCGCCTGCCGGGGAATGCCATCCGCGTATTGGTAGAGGGAATTTCAAGGGGAGAAATCCTCAAGATGCTGCAGGATGTGCCTTATTTCAGAGCGAAGATCAAATATGTGCCGGAACCTGAAAATCAGCAGGACGATCCTGAGGCGGAAGCGCTCAGAAGAGCTGTCTTCAGCCAGTTTGTGGATTACGTGGAAGTGTCGCAGAAACTGACGGCGGAGATCCTTCCCGGAATTGAAGCCATCGCGTCTCCCGGACGTCTGGCGGATATCATCACTTCCAACCTGGAACTCAAGACAGATGAGAAGCAGCAGATCCTGGAAGCGGTAGACGTAGCGAAGCGTCTCGAGATGGTCAGCGAATTTCTGAGGAGAGAAAATGAAGTTCTCAAGATCGAACAGGAGATCTCTCAGAAGGTCAAAAACCGCATCAACGAAAATCAGAGAGAATATTATCTGAGAGAGCAGATGCGTACAATTCAGGGCGAACTGGGCCAGGAGGATTCCATCGAGGAAGAAGTGGAGGGCTGGCTGGCACAGCTGGAAAAACTGAACCTCGAAGAAAAGACACACGATAAAATCGAAAAGGAAATCAAGCGCATGCTGCGGCTGCAGCCGGCTTCCGCCGACGCTTCCGTGCTGCGCAGCTATATCGAGTGCGTCCTGGAGCTTCCGTGGAATACAGCGACGAAGGATGTCATCGATCTGAAAAAGACGAAAAAGATTCTGGACGAAGATCACTACGGGCTGGAAAAGGTAAAAGACCGAATTCTGGAGTATCTGGCGGTCATGAGCCTGTCAAAGGATTTTAAAGGACCTATCATCTGTCTGGCGGGGCCTCCGGGCGTGGGCAAGACTTCGATCGCCCGTTCGATCGCCCGTTCCATCGGAAGAGAATTCGTCAGAATGTCTCTGGGCGGCGTCCACGACGAAGCTGAAATCAGAGGACACAGAAGGACGTACGTAGGAGCGATTCCGGGCAGAATCATCACTTCCATCCGGGATATCGGCGTAAACAATCCGGTCTTTCTTCTGGACGAAATCGACAAGGTGGCGTCCGATTACAGAGGCGATCCTGCGGCGGCTCTGCTGGAGGTTCTCGATCCGGAACAGAATAAGGATTTCAAGGATCACTATCTGGATCTGCCGTTCGATCTGTCCAGAGTTTTATTTATCACTACGGCGAATTCCACCGACACGATTCCTCGTCCGCTGCTGGACCGTATGGAAGTCATTTCTCTGACAGGCTATACCGAGGAGGAAAAGGTGAAAATCGCACAGCGGCATCTGATTCCGAAGCAGATTAAGGAGAACGGATTAAAGCAGAAACAGATCTCTATCTCAGAAGGCGCGGTGCGCAGCGTGATCAATTACTACACGAGAGAATCCGGGGTTCGTAATCTCGAAAGAGAGATCGGGGGCATCTGCAGAAAAGCGGCTCGCAAAGTGGTGGAGAATAAAGGCAAGAAAAATGCGTCTTTCCGAATCACTGCGGGAAATCTCGAATCATATCTGGGGAAGAAGAAGACCAGTTACGATATTATAGAAGGCGGTAGCGAAGTGGGTGTGACCACAGGTATGGCATGGACTGCGGTAGGGGGCGATACGCTTTTTATCGAGACCACAGTCATGAAGGGTACCGGCAAACTGGTTCTGACAGGCCAGCTGGGCGACGTCATGCAGGAGTCTGCGAAAGCAGGGCTGAGCGTGATCCGTGCGCGCAGCGAAAAACTGGGAATTGATGAAGAATTCTATAAAAATAAGGATATTCACGTCCACATCCCGGAGGGAGCGACGCCGAAAGACGGCCCTTCCGCAGGCGTGACAATGTGTACTTCTATGATTTCCGCGCTTACGAGTACGCCGGTGAGAAAAGATCTGGCTATGACAGGAGAGATCACGCTGCGGGGAAAGGTTCTTCCGGTAGGCGGTATCAAAGAAAAAGTCATCGCCGCCCACAGAGCCGGCGTCAAAAAAGTCCTTCTGCCGAAGGATAATATGAAAGATATCGACGAACTGCCTCAGAACGTGAGAAAAGAGCTGGAATTCCGTTCGATCGAAACGATCGATGAGGTCTTAGAGGAGGCCCTCGTGAAGGAAGAAAAGTAAGGTAATCGTAAATACAGCGGCTGTCACACTCTGCCCGTCTTTCGGGGCGGAGCAGAGAGCCTGTGACCGCGTGTTCCGGCAAAACCCGAGCATTGCCTGGCAGCGCCGTCATCAGACAGCAGAATGGAGCAGGATATGAAAATCACGAAAGCGGAGCTGGCAGCGGTGGCCGTAAAAAGGGAACAGTATCCTCCGGAAGATATGCCGGAGATCGCTTTTGCCGGCCGTTCCAATGTAGGGAAATCTTCTCTTTTCAACACGATGGTGAACCGGCGCAACTTCGCCCGGGTCAGCGGCAGTCCGGGCAAGACGAGAACCATAAATTTCTTTGAAATCAATGGAGCTTTCCGTATCGTCGATCTGCCGGGCTACGGTTACGCAAAGGTCTCCAAGTCACTGAGCAAGGACTGGGGCCCTATGATGGAACGTTATCTCGAGTCAAGAAAGAATCTCGTCAAGGTGATTCAGCTGGTGGATATCCGCCACCAGCCCAGTAAGCAGGACGTTCAGATGTATGAATATCTGAAGTATCACGGGCTGGCGGGCATCGTGGTGGCTACCAAATCGGATAAGATTTCCCGGAATGAAGCTGCGAAAACTTCTGCGGTTATCCGCAGAACGCTGGGAATGAAACCGGAAGAACCGCTCATCGCCGTCTCGTCTCTGAAAAAGACCGGGTATGACAGGCTGATAGATGAGATCGAAAATCTCGTGGAAGCGTGGAGAGAAGAACATCCGGATATTTATGCGCAGACGCGGAACGGATGATTTCGACGAAGAGGAAAAAGTTCCGGCGCAGAGAGAAGTCTGTATCCTGCGTTTCGCGAGTTGAGAAGTCCGGGACGCCGCCCGGTAAAATACGGTAAATAATACATAAAAGAGGAAAAATATGCAATTTGTCTCATTTGCGGTGCTTGGAAAGCGCATAAAATCCATAAAAGCTCTTTTAAAAGATCCTAATGTCCCAAAACGCAAGAAATTCCTCGTTATTTTTGGTATAATATATCTGCTGATGCCGATCGATCTGATCCCGGCGCCTGTACTGATTTTCGGATTCATAGATGATATCGTACTTTGGCTGTTTATTCTCAGTCATCTGAAAGATGAACTGGATCAATACTGGAAGGAATCAGAGGAATCCTTTTTCGCAGAAGATGATCTGAGAGACCGAACGATCATCGAAACGACGGCCGATGAAACCGAGATCGACGACACAAAGACGGAGGAATGAGAAGACGGCGGCGGTGTTTCGCACAGGAGGAAGAGAATGAAACCGACAGATATTTCCGGATACGAAATAGGCGGCATTATGCTGTCAAATGAAGAATTAAAAGCGAGAATAAAGGAACTCGGAGCGCAGATTACACAGGACTACGCCGGAGAAAAACCGCTGATTATCGGAACATTAAAGGGTGCGTTTATCTTTATGGCGGATCTCATCCGGGAAATCGATCTGGATCTTGAAATCGACTTTATCTCCGCTTCCAGCTACGGCATGGGGACAGAGTCTTCCGGAACGATAAAAATCCAGAAAGAGCCGGACGCGGAGCTTGCCGGCAGAGATATTCTCATCGTGGAAGATATCATAGATTCCGGAAATACCCTGAAATATCTGAAGGATACATATTTTGCAGGTAAAAATGTAAAATCCGTAAGGATCTGCACTCTTCTCGATAAGCCGGCCCGCCGTACCGCGGATATCGTGCCGGATTATACCGGATTTTCGGTAGAAGATAAATTTATCGTCGGCTATGGTCTCGATTATCAGGAACGTTTCCGTCAGCTTCCGCATATCACCTGGCTGGCGGAGAAAGGCGAACAGCAATAGATATGATATCTCGGCGGGACAGGTGTTTTTCGCTTCTCTGAAAAGACGTTTTCTTTGGTGCGGAGCGGATGAGAGCGCCGGTTTCGCTAAATAATAAAATACCATTTTCATCAGGCAAAATTAAGGAGGAAAAAATGGGATACACAGTACCTGCAGGAATTTCTAACAAACATTTACACGTTTCTGAGGCGGACTTCAAAGTTCTCTTCGGAGCAGATGCGGAAATGACACACTTCAAGGATCTTTCTCAGCCGGGTCAGTTCGCCACCGAAGAAAAAGTAGATATCGTAGGCCCTCGCGGAACGCTGAAAGGTATCAGAATTCTCGGACCTTATAGAAAGCAGACTCAGGTAGAGCTGGCTCGTACGGACTGTTTTGCTGTCGGTATCGATATCGTTCTCAGAGAGTCCGGAAAACTGGAAGGCACTCCTGGATGTAAGCTTGTAGGTCCTGCCGGAGAAGTTGAAATCGAAGAAGGCGTGATCGTAGCGAAGAGACATATCCATCTGTCCACAGCTCAGGCGGAAGAAGCGGGCGTGAGGAACGGCGATATCGTAAGCGTAAAGTTCGACGGCCCGAGAGCTCTGACTTTCGACGAGGTCGTCGTAAGAGCGGGTGATACTCACGAACGTGACATGCACCTCGATACAGACGAGGCAAACGCTGCGGGTCTGAGCAACGGTCAGCTGGGCGAAATTATTAAATAGCCGCGGAAGACCGTATATTTTATTCGTTACATAATTCCGGCGGCGCATTTTCATGTGCCGCCGGTTTAGTCGCAGGAAAGAAAAGAGGATCGTGTGGAAGAATTAAGCAAGGTTATAGAATATACAAGTGTAAAAAAGACGACTACTGTCGGTGATGTGAGGAGTCTGTGCAAGCAGGCGCTTATCAACAATTACCGCGCTGTCTGCGTGAATTCCGGTTTTGTAAGATTCTGCCTCGAAGAATTCAGAAGCAACCGTGATATTGTCATCGTTTCCACGGCAGGCTTTCCCGGAGGAGGCGGTTCCCTGAAGTCGAAGGTATATGAAGCGATTTTCGCGGCGGAGGAAGGCGCAAAAGAAGTGGATTATATGATCAACATCGGATTTGTGAAGGATCGCAAAGATAAGGAAATCCGGGATGAGATCAGAAGCCTCGTCAGAAATACAAAAGGTCTGGCGGAAAGCAAGGTGATTATCGAAGCTCCTCTGCTGACTTCCGAAGAAATCGTGAGAATCTCTACGATTGCGGCGGAAGAAGGCGCTTCGTATATCAAGACGGCATCCGGATTTGAGGGACCTACTACGCCGGATATGGTCAAGCTGATCCGAAAGACGGTAGGCGACGCCTGCAAGATCAAAGCTGCCGGCGGTATCCGTGATCTGGCAGCGGTGAAAGAAATGATCAGGGCCGGCGCGGATACGATCGGCACCAGCACACTGATCAAATTCGACGAGTAGCCGGAGAAGTTCAGCAAATTTGAATCTGCTGAAAATTTAAATATTCCGAAATCAGTGCCAGCCACAGGGTGAGGCAGAAAATACTGAAAAAATAACGCTGAGTTCGTTAAAGCTGACTTGGCGTTATTTTTTTATGCCCGGCTGTCACGAAAGACTATGAAGAAAAAGCGGGACGGCTGCGTATTTTCTGTCGGAGAGAGAAGACGACAAGGCGACTGACGATAGAGGAAAAGTCCAAGGAAACAGGAGAATATCCTTTCGGGCAAGATGGTACTTTTATTCTATTGCGGATAAATAGAGAAGATTCACATATCAGCGTTTTGCAGCAGTTTTTTGTAATTATGCTAATATATAGTTGTGATATTATAAATGAATTAATAAAATAATGAAGCGGATAATTCTGGTACAGATAATAGCATATCTGTACGAGCAGTGGAACTTTTTCCATATCAGAAAATGGGAAAAAATGGAGAATGAATATATCGATAGATGGGATCAAGTCGCTTATGAAAGTGCTGAAAGTCCGGATTAGTTGATTAGATAAAGCCGAAGTAAGGTATTCAGAAGAATAAAAAACGGTATGATGATTATCATACCGTTTTTTTCTGGTTTTGTCTGTTTTCGGGCATAACTCTGCTTTTATTCGCTTTTGATCTGCTGCAGACATTCTGCGCAGACATTCTTTCCGCGAATTGTGATAACATCTTTTGCGTTGCCGCAGAAAATGCAAGCAGGCTCATACTTTTTCAGCATGATGTAGTCGCCGTCGACGAAGATTTCGATCGGATCTTCATGACGAATGTTGAGTGTTCTGCGAAGTTCGATGGGAAGAACAATTCTTCCGAGTTCATCGACCTTTCTCACGATTCCCGTAGCCTTCATAGAGTATCTCCTTTTCTGAATGTACCGCAAGTTATGAAAATAGTTTTTTTATAGCGACAAGTGCGTTAATCAAACTGACAGCGGCTTTAAAGGAATTTTTGTTTTCTGAAATAAAATGAGCCATGTCCACCGAGGATTCCGAGAGGGAGGAAACGGCGTCCTCCACTTCTTTCGAAGCGCTGGATACCATCCCCGTGACCACCTGAGTATCCTCGAGAATTCCGCTGAGGGCCTTAAAGGCCGGAATGATGTTTTTCACGGCCCTGATCATATAAATCAGCAGTATTACAACGCAAACGCCGACTAACAGCAGCAGTGCATCTCCTATAGTTATAGCTGTATTCATAATAACTCCTGGTAATACCCGCCGATACGGACAGGTAAACTGGCATGCCCGGGCATGCGGTTTTTTCAGTTGTTTTCCTGATAATATATTATTGCGCATTTTCCTGAAATTTACAACTATTTTCCAGCAATTTTTTTTCGACATCTTCATAAATATTTATGAGGACCTTTTGTCAAAACCTCTGGATCCTTGAAAGATCAAGGCTGATGTGAGATGGAAGGATTGAAAAAAAGAGGTGGATTTATGAATAAAATTTGGTTTGGAATGTTATTTATAGGATTTGTATGCTGTGCTGCCGGAGCGGAAGGGTCCGGCGGCTTTGAAAGTCTGACTCAGGAAATGCTCGCCAGCGGAGAAGAAGCGGTGTATTTTGTGATCGGGCTGGTGGGAATCATGGGAATGTGGAGCGGATTTATGAACATCGCCAGAGGGTCCGGTCTGATACATGCTCTCGCGAGAAAAAGCAGGGGACTGATGACACGCCTTTTCCCCAGGGAAAAGAATGAGGATACGCTGATGATGATGCTGATGGGGTTTACCGCCAATATTTTCGGCGCGGGCAACAGCGCCACTGTCTTCAGTCTGCAGGCGATGAAGATGCTGGATGAGGAGAACGGGGGCAGTCCTGTGGCGAGCAATGAGATGTGTATGTTCGCCGCAGTGAATATGTCGATGCTGCAGCTCATCCCTATTACGGTGATACAGATCCGGGCAAATGCAGGGTCTGCGGCACCTGAAGATATTATTCTGCCGTCGGTGATTTCCGGGTTTGCCGCTACGCTGGTCAGTATATTTGTATGTAAGTATTTTGAAAAACGGGATGGAAAGCGCCTTCGAGATCTGTGGCTCAGCAGACCGCAGTATGAGAAAAGTCTCCGGAGAGCTGAGGCTGCGTCTGTCGGAAAAGATCTTCGGAAAAACGGTGAAAAACAGCGGTATAAAACCGACGCCGCGTCAGATAAAGTGCATGGGTATTCAGAGGATCTGTGTGAAGCAGATGGGAGAGGCGGTCAGAGATGAATGAATTTTTATCGGGGCTGTCAGGATTATTTCTCCCTGCGCTGCTGGGAGTGATTCTCCTTCACGGATTTTTGAAAAAAGCGCCTGTCTACGATTTGTTTGTAGAAGGATGCAGGGACGGGATCAAATCGGCGGTGGAGATTACGCCGTATATCATCGCGGTTTTTCTGGTGATTCAGATTATGACGGATTCCGGAGCTCTCGGGCTTTTGGAGAAGCTGTGCGAACCGATTCTGGAGCCTCTGGGGATACCGAGGGAACTGATCTCTTTTATGATCATGCGTCCCGTCTCCGGCAGCGGCACTCTGGCGATCATCGAAAATATCGCTCAGACGTTTGGACCGGACAGTTTTTTATGCCGCTGTGCTTCGGTTATGATGGGGAGCAGCGAGACTTTGCTCTATGCTGTAGCCGTCTATTTCGGGGCGACGCGGGTATCCTCGCTGCGCCACACCATACCCGCGGGAGTGGCGGGATATGCGGCAGGAATCTGGCTGTCTATCGTCTTATGCAAAATAATGTAGGGAAATATTAATGATTTTCGAATAATTTTATAGAAATCTACATAATGACAAAATAATTCTAAGAAACGGATCGGGAAATCCAACGATATTTTTTTCGTCCGATTGCCCGGCGCGATATTCTGGTGTATAATTCAAATCATAGCAAAGTTCTGATACGTTTGTCTGATCAGAGCGCATGGAGGCATGCGATACAGCATGCAGAGCACCTGCGCTTTCCGTCTGTCGTAGGGGCTGTGACTCTTCCGAAAGACCGGAGACGGATTTCATCTGCGGAAGCGCCGGTAAGGTGTTCGCGAATATATTAGATGGAGATGATCAGATTAATTCAGGCAAAATTTAAGATTGTCTTTCGGGGAGCAATCTGCGGGAAAATATGAAAATTCTGGCATTTGAAGCGAATGCTCCTGCCATTCTTGACGTGATGATTTGAATCGAATATAATAATAAAGATGCTCTGGTGAGTTGAAATATTTCGTATATTCCGAGGCGAAGATGTCTGTGGAATATATTATCTGATATATTGTCGGAGGGAAAAAGTGGCTAAGTTTTTAGTAAGAAATAACGGACCGCTGAAAGGGGAAGTGACGATCAGCGGATCAAAGAATTCCGTTCTCCCTATTATGGCGGCGACATTGTTGACCGATGAAGAATGTGTGATCTGCGATGCGCCGGATCTCAGAGATGTCGATGTTATGTGCAGGATTCTCGAAGGACTCGACGCGAAGGTTCAGGCCGATTTTCAGCAGAATACTCTGCGTCTTCACGCGGCGGACATGACGAAGAGCGAAGCTCCGTTTGATCTGGCGAAGCGGATGAGAGCTTCCATTCTGACGATGGGGCCGATTCTCGCGAGAAACGGAAGAGCGAGAGTCGCGCTTCCCGGGGGCTGTGCCATCGGTGCGAGACCGATCGATCTGCATTTGAAAGGTTTTGAACTCATGGGAGCGAAGGTGGAATACGCTCCGAATTATGTGGAAGCGTCAGCGGACCGTCTCAAGGGCGCGAGAATCTACCTTGATTATCCCAGCGTGGGCGCTACGGAAAATATTATGGCCGCTGCGGCTCTTGCTGACGGCACGACGATTATCGAAAATGTAGCAAAAGAGCCTGAAATCGTAGATTTGGCCAACTTCCTCAACAAAATGGGAGCTAAGGTCAAGGGCGCGGGTACGGATCTGATTAAGATTGAAGGAGTGGAACGGCTTCACGGCACGAAACATATCGTCATTCCCGACCGGATTGAGACGGGAACCTTTATGGTAGCAGCTGCGATAACGAGAGGTGATCTTCTCATCAAAAACGTGGTTCCGGATCACGTCAGACCGATCATCTCTAAACTGATCGAATGCGGCTGTACGGTGGAGGACACGATTGAGGGCCTGAGGGTCAAAGCGGATGAGAAAGACTTGGTCGCTACCGATATAAAGACGCTGCCGTATCCGGGATTTCCTACGGACATGCAGTCCCAGTTTATGGCGCTTCTTACTACGGTGGAAGGGCGAAGTACCGTGATTGAGACGGTATTCGAGAACAGATACATGCACATCAGCGAACTGAACCGCATGGGTGCGGATATCAGCATCGAGGGCCGGAGCGCAGTAGTACAGGGCGGAGCCAGCCTGTCGGGCTGCCAGGTGATGTCTACCGATCTCAGAGCGGGAGCTGCGTTGGTGCTGGCGGGCCTGGCTGCGAAAGGCGTCACAGAGATCTCCGAAATTTACCATATCGAGCGCGGATATTCTCAATTTGTGGAGAAATTGAGAGCCATCGGCGCAGGGATTGAGCGGGTAGAATAGACCGTTAAAAAATTTATCAGAAATAGACAGAACGTCCTGCGGATTGCTGTGAAAATCCGCGGGACGTTTTTTCGTCCCGTCGGAAAGCGGGAATTTTGTGAAATGACGAGAACTTATAGAAAATCCAATATTTTTAAAAATGAGAATGACGATATGTGATATAATGAAAAACAATATTTATTTAATGATATTCATTAAATAAATATTGAAAATCATTCAAAAATAGGATATTTTTGTATCGCGGCCAAGTTTTTTCTTTCGGCGTCGCGGGTTTGTACAGAATGTGGAAGAGGAGGTATTTATAATGCTGCGGGAGGACGGACAAAAAAATGATTTCAAGCTGGATACTCAAAAGGCGCAAAAGCAGGAACTGCTGCATCGGATGGGGATTGTTTTCGGTTTTGCTCTGTTCCTGACGGGATTTTCCTCAGCGGGAGGGTTATTGTTTTTGTGCAGGGGGATTGCGGGACGCGTCTGGCTGGAAATCGGGGGCGCGGAATTTGCCTGGCGGGCGCTGATCTATCTGGTTTTGATCTGCTGTTTTGTTTCGCTGTGCAGAATCGCCTATGATGAGCGGCCGTTTTCCAGAACTCTTGTCCGGTGCCTGCGTGTAATAGGCGGATTGTTTGTTCTCGGCTCTTTTATTATTCCGCGGCTTTCGGGATATCAATCCCGCGGTTTTGAGTTCTTTTCCTTCGGCGGTTTCGTCTTCACAGACGGCTTTATCCTGCTGCCGGGGCTGCTGACCCTCATACTCAGCCGTCTGATTGAAGCGGGATTCGAGATGCAGAGGGAAAAAGACGAAATCTTGTAGGAGCGTGACTGTCATGGCGATTATTTTGAGACTGGACCGCGTGATGGCGGACCGGAAGATTTCTTTGAATGAGCTGTCGGAGAAAGTGGGGATTTCCAATGTAAATCTCTCCAATCTGAAGACGGGAAAAGTAAAGGCAGTACGTTTTTCGACGCTGGATGCGATCTGCAGCGTGTTGAACTGTCAGCCGGGAGATATTTTAGAGTATCGGCGGGAATAGAAATGGATTTTGAATCGGCATGACGCGGTCTTCTCAAGGAGGTTGCGTTTTTTGTGCGGATTGTGCGAATAAACCTGTCCTTCTTTTCATATTGTATATTAATCAGGTGCGGCGGGTGCAGGCGGTTGCCGGCACTGAACGTGCAGCCGGTTTATGCAGGGAGGGCAGGATATGAGAAGAAGACGGACAGGTTTTTCCGGCAGGCTGATCTGCAGGCAGAGAGGCAGACGGCGGTATGCGGGGAGAGGATACAAGTTCTTCAATATACTTTCGGTTTGTGTATTTGCAGCGGCGGTTTCGATTTATGGTCTGACGAATCTGCCGGAAGCGGAAGAGGGCGGCGATGTATCGGTATTTCAGGGAATCGGGTCGCTGGCGGATCAGGTCAAAGAACTGTACAGCGGAAGTGATGCGCAGCAGCCCGCCGGGAACGTAACATTGAGCCAGCTTAGCGGTATATCGGATCTGGAAATAAAAGTCCTGGATGATGATTCGGGAAAGATTGCAGAGGTCCCTTTGGAAGAATATGTGGCATGCGTTGTGGCTTCGGAGATGCCGTCGGACTTCGAAACGGAAGCGCTGAAAGCGCAGGCGGTGGCGGCCAGGACTTACGCTTCTGCGCGGAAGCAGGAATTTGAGGCCGGAAAGTGTTCTCATTATGACGAGGGGGCCTATGTGTGCAATACGACGCACTGTCAAGTGTATCGGACGGAAGAAGGCCTGCGTGAGGTCAAGGGCGACGAATGGATGGAAAAGAATTTTCCTAAAATTCTCAGCGCGGTGTATGAGACGGCAGGTGAAGTTTTATATTATGACGGCTCGCTCGTAGAGCAGCCGCTTTTTTTCTCTTCCGGCGGTGAACGTACGGAGAATTCGGAGGACGTATTTGTCAGCGCTGTTCCTTATCTGCGCAGTGTGGAAAGCGGCGCCTATGAGGAAGAATCGCCGCATAAAGATGTGGAAGTGACGGTGACGATGGAGGACGTGAAGTCTAAGGTATCCGCTGCTTACGGCGCGGAAGCCGGACAGTCGGTGACGGCTGAGACGATTCAGGTGGTAAGCCGGACGGATGGCGGTGCGGTGGCAGAAATGAAGATGGGAAATCTGGAACTGACAGGGCGGCAGGTGCGCAGTTTATTCGGTCTGGCTTCGGCAGACTTCGAGGTAAATATCGGAAACGGCGAGGTGACTTTTGTCACTTCAGGCAGCGGTCACCGGGTCGGTCTGAGCCAGTACGGGGCTAACGGCATGGCAAAGCAGGGGAAGACATATCGGGAGATTCTCGAACATTACTATTCCGGTGTGGAGGTAAAAAAGCAAAAGTGATAAATCATGAAAGCGTTTTTCGGTCAAATACGCGGTGAGAGAATCACACCGAGAAGAATGCCGGGGAAGCGGATGATCTGCTGATATCAAATAAGAAAAAGCGGCCAGCCGGCCGGAAATATCCTCCGGGAAATCCGAAGTTTTCCGACCGGCGAGCCGCTGTTTTTGTATTTCTGTTTTGTTTGATTTTATTCTTCCATCAGCATTTCGGCCACTTTGTAGATGTCACCTGCGCCCATGGTAATGACCATATCGCCTTCCTGGGCGTTGTTGGATACAAAGGCGGAAATTTCTTCCAGACTGTCAAAATAGTAGGCTTCTTTTGCCGGCTGATTTTTTTTGATCTCGGTGATCAGTCTTTTTGAGCTGATTTTGTAGATATTTTTTTCTCTGGCGGCGAAGATTTCCGCCATGATCAGCACATCGGTGTCGTCGAAAGCTGTGACAAATTCGTCGAAGAGCGCCAGGGTCCGGGTGTAGGTGTGGGGCTGAAAGAGACACCACAGACGGTTGTGGGGAATATTGCGGGCAGCTTTCAGTGTGGCTCTGATTTCCGTAGGATGATGAGCGTAGTCGTCGATGACTTTCACATTGTTTTTCGTAGTACCGATGATATCGAAACGTCTCTGTGTGCCGTGATACTGGCGGAGCGTTTCGATGATGATTTCCGGAGCTACGCCCAGCGTATGACAGGCTGCAAAGGAGGCCAAAGCATTGGAGATATTGTGTTCTCCCGGAACTTCCAGCTGTACGCGGCCCAGCAATTCGCCTTTGCTCCGCACATCGAAGAGCGGATGGCCTTCCGAATTGAATTCGATATTTGCGGCGCAGTAATCGGAATTTTCGCTGAATCCGAAAGTGACGACGCGGCATCCGGCGTCGGAGATGACTTTATTTACAAACGGATTTGCCTCATAAGCGATGATGCAGCCGTTCTCGGGTACCAGTTTGGCGAACTTATCAAAGGAATCTACGATGTGATCGATATCCTTAAAATAGTCCAAGTGATCGGAATCGATGTTGAGAATGATTTCCATCTTCGGACGGAGGCTCAGAAAACTGTCCATATATTCGCAGGCCTCTGTGACGAAAAGATCGCTCTTTCCGATTTTCACATTGCCGCCGAATTCGTGGAGATTGCCTCCCACCAGAATCGTCGGATCCGTCTTGGCATTTTCCAGGATCAGCGATACCATCGATGTGGTGGTGGTTTTGCCGTGAGTACCTGATACGGCGATGCTGGAAGGATAATCCTCCATGAGAGCGCCCAGCGCTTCGGCTCTCGTCACCGTCGGTATACCGTTTTTCTGCGCTTGAGTGATTTCCGGATTTTCCAGAGAGACCGCAGCGGAGTAGACAATCAGATCTGCGCCTTTGATATTTTCTGCGCTGTGACCTTCGTATACGGTAATTCCGCGGGACTGCAGATGTTCTGTCATCTCGGACATCTTCATGTCGGATCCGGAAACGGTGTATCCGCGGGAAGCGAAGATCTCCGCCACCGCGCTGAGACCGATTCCGCCGATCCCGATGCAGTGGATATGTTTGTACTGACTGATATTTAGCATTTTCTGTAACCTCTTCCGATTCTGCGCAGCGCACCTGTTTTCGCAGAGCTGGCCGGTATGTGATCACTCGGCCGCCGGGATGATGCGGAAAGCGCAGGACAGCGAAAAAAGCGGATGTGCAGATCCGCTAATTGCCGCATTCTATACTGATTTCGTTAAAGACGCCGAGGATATCATCCACGGATATCGCGTTTTTTTCCTCACTGTCTTTATCCAATATAACACTACCCTGATGCATCATCAAGAGCCGATTTCCGTACTCTACGGCATATCGCAGGTTGTGCGTGACCATAATCGTGGTCACCTTTTTCTCCCGGACGATCTGATCGGTCAGCTCCATGATGATCTCCGCTGTTTTCGGGTCCAATGCCGCGGTGTGTTCGTCTAAGATGAGGAATTCGATGGGCTGCAGGGTAGCCATGATCAGTGCCAGCGCCTGACGCTGTCCGCCGGACAGCGATCCCACGGGAACGTGGAATTTATCTTCGAGACCGAGATTCAGGCCGCGCAGCATATCTTTATAGTATTCCACTCTTCCTTTATTTGTTCCTCTGGAAAGTCCGTAAAATTTTCCCTTATTGTCGGCTATGGAGAGATTTTCCAATATATTCATGCTGGGACATGTGCCTTTCGACGGATCCTGATAGACCCGTCCGATTCGTCTGTGACGGACATAATCCTTCTGCTTTGAAATGTCGGTGCCGTTGATGAGAATCTGCCCGCCGTCCGCACGGATGCTGCCGCAGATCAGATTCAGCAGGGATGTCTTTCCGGATCCGTTGCTTCCCACTACCGAGATAAATTCACCTTCGGGGACGGAAAGACTGAAGTTTTCAAAGAGAACCTGCTCGTTTACGGTACCGGCGTTGTATACTTTATGGATGTTTTTAAGCTCCAGCATTTGTCTTCACCTTTGCCTTTCTGTCCATGCCGGCGATGAGAATGATCAGGAATAATACGGCTGTGATCAGCTTCAGGTCTGTGGACGGCATACCCAAGCGGATTGCGACGGCTACGCAGGCCTTATAGATGATCGATCCGATAACGACGCTGGAAGTGACCCGCAGCAGCGTGACTTTTTTGAAGAGGCTGGTGCCGATGATGACGCTGGCCAGACCGATGACGACGGTACCGGTGCCCATGGAAGCGTCGAAGAATCTCTGCTGCTGCGCGTAGATGCAGCCGCTCATGGTGACGAGGGCATTGGCGATGGCCAGACCGATGATTTTGATTTTTCCCTTATCCACGCCCTGAGACGTGACGATGGTCTCATTGTCTCCCACCGCCCGAAGCATATAGCCGGATTTTGTACTGAGATACCAGTCCAGCACATATTTGGAGATCATAGTGATGATGAAGATGATGATAACCGTTTTGTACGGAGCGAGCGGCCCCTGAAAGATACCGTCCACCAAGTCGTTGCTGAAAATAGTCGTCTTGTCGTAGATCGGAAGGTTTGCCCGGCCTGCGATACGAAGGTTGATCGTATAGAGAGCAGTCATCATGATGATGCCGGAGAGGAGATCGCGGACTTTGAATTTCACGTGTATCACACCTGTGAAGATTCCGACGATAATTCCTGCGGCAAAAGCCGCGAAGATGGCGAGAACCGGATTGACGTCTCTGGCGATGAGCGTGGCTCCGATGGCAGCTCCGAGAGGGAAGCTGCCATCCACCGTCAGATCCGGGAAATCGAGTATTTTGTATGTGATATATACGCCCAGAGCCATGACAGCGTAGATCATGCCCTGTTCAAATACACTTAAAATGAGAGTCATCGTGTTGCCTCCGGATGAGATGTTGTATCGTTTGTGTTTATTCTGCCGTTATCGTGTCAAATTTTTCCGCTGCTTTTTCGACGTAGGTTTCGTCAAGTTTCAGACCGATTTTATCCGCAGCGGCGGTATTGATGTACAGATCGGATTTGGTCGCCTGGATATAAGGCGTATCCTCTGCTGTCGCTTCTCCCTTGAGAATTTTTGCGGCCATAATGCCGGTCTGTCTTCCCACTTCGAAGTAATCGATACCTACAGAGGCGAGGCAGCCGCTCTTAACCTGTTCGATCTCGCTGCCGAAGACCGGAATTTTCTTTGCGTTCGCTTTATCCAGGACATTTTGGAGTGCCTGTACTACTGTGTTGTCCGTCAGATTGCAGATGCAGTCCACTTTTTCTACCAGGTCGGCCGCGGCCAGATCCACATCGGCGATGGTGTTGATTCCTGTGTCCACGATTTCAAATCCGTAGGAACCGGCTTCCTTTTTATATGTTTCGATGGAACTGATGGAGTTCGCTTCGCTGGTCGTATAGATGATGCCGATTTTCTTTGCATCGGGAAGTATGTCGCGAATCATCTGCAGCTGTTCGGTTACCGGAAGCTTATCCGAGGAACCGGTGATATTTCCGACATTTTTTCCGTCTTCTGTGACGAGTCCGGCTTCCGCAGGATCGGAAATGGCGGTGTAGACCACCGGAATGCCGGTGTCTCTTGCGGCATTATACGCCGCGGCGGCGCTCGGTGTAGCGATGGCGCAGATTAAGTCCACGTTTTGGGAGATATAGCTGCTGGCGATGGTAGTAGGCACAGAGGTATCGGACTGCGCATTGTCATACAGTACTTCCAGATTTTTTCCTTCGGCGATACCTTCTTCTTTCAGACCGGCCAGAAAGCCTTTCCGGCAGTTATCCAGAGAAGGGTGTTCCGCAAACTGAGAAATTCCGATCTTATAGGAACCTTCTCCGGAGACGGCGCCGTCGGCGGAACCTGCGGAATGATCTCCGCCGCATCCTGAAAGAACGGTGAGTGAAAGAACTGCGGTCAGTACCGAAGCAAATACTTTTTTCATTTTCATAATAATTTCCTCCTGAATATGTTTTTTGTCTGCCGGTCCGGCTGTCCGAACCGGAATGGAATTCTGGCGAGTCCGGTCTGTCGGCGCAAACGGACGATGTCAGCACAGCACCGGGGGATCGCAGTCCTCCGGGAGTTCGTTTTTTCTGTCAAAAAACAAAAAAACTACCATCCATAAAGGGACGATAGATTCGCGGTGCCACCCTGATTCGGAAAAGAAACTCTTTTCCATCTCTGCAGATACGATCCTGCCGCTGCGATCAAAACCGCGGGACGGGATGATATCACCTCTCTGTAACGTGAGAGAAACGGCGTCGGATACTCGGAAGGTCTCCTTTCCCCTCGCTCCTGACAGAATCCATTCGCACCAAATCGTGTGTACCGGCCTTTCACCGTCCGCCGGCTCGCTGAACATCGGTTTTTGGAGCTACTTACTTTCTGCTCTTTACGGATTTTATCTTTATTAAGTCTTATAATACCGTCGCAGCTGAAAAAAGTCAAGAGTGCAGTTAAAAAAGTACAGGAGCGGGCAGAGGCGGGCATTTTGTATGTCATTTTGCGGCAGATGCGGTATACGGGGACGATAAAGTGGGTTTTTAGATATCGGAACAGATAATATGGAAGGAGATCGGATAAAAAAACACAAAAACGGGGGGTTTTTCTTTCCTTGACAGAATGATGGTGATATAATTTCAATGAATGGTTAAAAGCAGCAGGCGGGAAGTCCGGTTCGTTTTGCACCGGAGATTTTTCGCAAAGGAGTAGATTATGAATTGTAAAACAGCCGTGATTCTGGCGGCAGGCGCCGGAACACGCATGAAGTCGGAACTGCCGAAGGTTCTTCACGAGGTGTGCGGCAGACCGATGGTATCACATGTCATATCTCAGGCAAAAAAAGCGGGTGCTGAAACGATCATAGCTGTGATAGGTCATGGTGCGGAACAGGTAAAGGAAGGCCTGAAGGAAGAGGAGATTCTGTTTGCTCTTCAGGAGAAGCAGCTGGGTACAGGTCATGCGGTCATGCAGGCGGCAGACCGGATTCCCGACGAGGGAGATGTATTTGTGCTCTGCGGAGATACTCCTCTGATTACATCAGAGACGCTGGCGGAGTTCGCAGCGTATCACAGCGGCAGTAATAATGCGGTTACCGTTCTTACCGCAATCTTCGACAATCCTTTCGGTTACGGCAGAATCATCCGCGGAGAAGACGGCAATCTGCAAAAAATCGTAGAACAGAAGGACGCCGACGAGACGGAAAAGGCTGTAAAAGAAGTCAATGCCGGCATGTACTGTTTCAACGGGGCCTTTCTCCGGGAGAATCTGCCGAAACTGAGCAATCAGAATGCGCAGAATGAATATTATATCACCGATCTCATCGGCATGGCCGTGGAAAGCGGCGCGGGTGCAGGCGCTTTTGCGGTGAACAACCCGGATGAAATCATGGGGGTCAACAACAGAATACAGCTTTCGGAAGCGTCGAGAGTCATGAGGCGCCGCATCGCCGAAAGACATATGACTGCAGGCGTAACGATAGTCGATCCGGAAAGTGTATATATAGAAGAGGACGTCGTCATCGGAAATGATACCGAGATATGGCCGGGCGCAGAACTGAAAGGCCGTACGATCATCGGAAACGGCTGTGTAATCGGCAGAGATACGATCATCGAGGACAGTACCATAGGCGACCGTACCGATATCCTGAAATCGGTTATTAAAGAGAGTGAAGTCGGAGCCGATACTCAGATCGGACCGTTTGCTTATCTCAGGCCGAAAAGCCGTGTGGGAAACGGATGCAAAGTAGGCGATTTTGTGGAGATAAAAAACGCTGTATTCGGCGACGGATCCAAAGCGTCGCATCTCGCATATGTCGGCGATGCGGACGTGGGCCGGGATGTCAATGTGGGCTGCGGCGTGGTTTTCGCTAATTATGACGGAGTTCACAAATTCCGCACTGAAGTGGGAGACCGGGCTTTTATCGGCAGCAATTCCAATCTCGTGGCGCCGGTGCAGGTGGAAGACGACGCGTATATCGCGGCGGGCACTACGGTTACCGTCGCTGTGCCGGAAGGCGCGCTCTGCGTAGGACGGGCCAGAGAGGTCATCGAGGAAGGCTGGGTTGAAAAAAAGGGCCTCAGCAGAAAAAAGCGGACAGTGAAGAAATAAAAGATCGTACTAACTCAATTCAATAAATTCGGAGGATAATGAGAATGAAGAACGGTGTATTCAGCGAGTATAAAATCTTTGCAGGCAATTCAAATCCGGAACTGGCAGAGGAAATCGCCGCGATTATGGGCAAGCCGCTGGGCAAGTCTACGGTAAGCAAATTCAGCGACGGCGAGATTTCCGTGAGCCTCTGGGAAAGTGTCCGCGGCGAGGATGTCTATATCATCCAGTCTACCTGCAATCCTACAAATGACAATCTCATGGAACTCCTCATCATGGTGGACGCGATGAAGAGAGCGTCCGCTTCCAGAATCAATGCGGTGATTCCTTATTACGGCTACGCCAGACAGGACCGAAAAGCGAAGTCGAGAGACCCTATTACAGCGAAGCTGACGGCAGATCTTCTCAGTGTCGCAGGCGTAGACCGGGTTATCACGATGGATCTGCATGCGGCTCAGATTCAGGGGTACTTTGATATTCCGGTAGATCATCTGATGGGTATGCCGATTCTCGCGAAATATTTTAAGGAACTTATAAAAAATGGAACGATTGATAAAGAAATAGTCGTGGTTTCTCCGGATTTGGGAAGTGTGTCGAGAGTGAGATCTCTTTCCGGCATCTTGGAGTGTCCCGTAGCTATCGTAGATAAGAGAAGACCGAAGCCGAATGTCTCCGAAATCATGAATATCATCGGCGATATCGAAGGAAAGACCGCGATTCTCGTCGACGATATGATCGATACGGCAGGTACGATTACAAATGCGGCCAATGCCATCAAGCAGCTGGGCGCCAGGGAAGTCTATGCCTGCGCTACGCATCCGGTGCTGTCCGGCCCTGCAATTCAGAGAATCCAGGATTCCGAGATCAAGCAGATGGTTCTGCTGAATACGATTCCGATTCCGCCGGAAAAGAGAATCGAGAAGATGAAGCTTCTCTCCGTAGCGCCGCTGTTTGCCGAGACGATGATGCGTGTATTCAATAACGAATCCGTCAGCAATCTCTTCGATTAGATTTATCGCGTAAGAGTATTTATCCCCCGCTGTTCCAATGAATTTTGATTCTTTCGGACAGGCGGGGGAAATTTGTTTTTAGGGAAGGCCGGTTCCGCGTGATCGGTGCGCGGGGCTTTTCGCCGCCCTGAGACTGTGGACAGAGACTTTCCTGACGCCGTCCGCAGCTCAGGCGGAGGCGAAAAGCAAAACGTCCGGAGAGACAAATAAAAAAATGAATCGCAAATGAACGATTTTTACTGTAAAATCGGGTATCGTATTTCGAAAGGAGGAAGGCCGTTGTATATTATCGCAGGTCTCGGAAATCCGGGAAAGCAGTATGAAAATACAAAGCATAACGTGGGATTTCTCACCATCGATGTTCTGGCGGAAAAGCTGGGCATCCGAGTCAGTAAAATCAAACATAAAGCGCTGACGGGAGAGGGCTTTATCAGCGGGGAAAAAGTGATTCTCGTCAAGCCGCAGACATATATGAATCTCAGCGGTGAGAGTATCCGCGAGATTCTCTCGTTCTATAAAGCAGACCCCGAGAGACTGGTCGTCATCTACGATGATATCGATCTTCCTATGGGATCTCTGAGAATCCGCAAAAAGGGCAGCGCCGGCACGCACAATGGCATGAAGTCGATTATTTACCAGATCGTATCCGAGGATTTTCCACGGGTGCGCATCGGGATCGGCGGAGAACGTAAAGGCGATCTGGCCGATTATGTGATCAGCGGATTTCGAAAAGAAGACCGCAAAACCGTGGAAGACAGCATTCTCAGGGCGGCAGACGCAGTGATCTGCACAGTGGAGAAAGGTATAGACATCGCTATGGGAGAATATAATACCAAAGCGAAGAAAAAATCCGCCCAGGAAAAAAAGCCGGAACGCGAATCCGCTGAGATAAGGGATCCGGACAGAAGATCTGCAGAAGAGGACGCGGCGAATCGCTTATCCGCAGCGCAGAGACAGGAGGCGGAATGTCCGGCGCAGAAAAAGACAGCGGAGAATCATGCGGAGGAGAGTTTATGAATGCTTCAGGGATGTCTGGTCTCATCGAAAGCCTTAGAAATACCCGTGAAAACGGCGGAATCGTCAATGTTTCCGGGATGACAGGAGGAGCGTCAGCTCTTGCGGCGGCCCGCCTGGCGGAAGAGAACGGAGGGCAGATTCTCCTCATTGTTTCCACCAGTGAAAAGGCGAAACAGATCGAGGAGTTCCTGGCGTTTTTTGCAGAGAACAGAAGGGTGTATGTTCTGCCGGACGAAGAACGCAGCAGATTTCAGTACGAAGCGAAGAGCCGCGTACTCAGTTATGAGCGGCTGAAATGTCTTTCCGCCGCTCTTTCCGGCGAAGAATGTATTTTTGTAGCGCCGGTGATGGCTGCAGTAAAAGGGATGCCGGATGTCTCAAGGTTTCGTGAGGTCTGTATCGACATTTCTCTAAGAGATGCCGTGAACTATGATGAAATCCGTGAAATGCTGATATTTACCGGATATGAGCGCACCGAGGTCACCGAAGTGAGGGGACAGTTCAGCATAAGAGGAAGCATCATCGACATCTTTCCGCCGGATGCCGAATATCCTTTTCGAATCGATCTTTTCGGCGACGAAGTAGACGATCTGAAACTTTTTGATCCTCTGACCCAGCGTTCCGTACGCTCTTTGGACAGCGTCCATATTCTTCCGGCTACCGTCCCGAATCCCGCGAGTGAAAAAGTGGCCGCATTTTTCTGGGATTATATGTCGGAGGAAAAAACGATCATCGCCGATGATTGGGATCGGATCTGTGAACAGCGGGATCTGGCCGACCGGGAGTGGGCCGCCGGAGCGGCGCTGATGGAGGAGAAAAACGGCGGAGTGCCTCTGTCCGAAGAAGAAGATCCGGCGGAATACCGTCGCAGGATGAATAACCGTCCGGAGTATTTTGCGGATATGTATCTTCTGGCCGCTGTGCTGGAGAAAATCGGCGCGGCGGTTACCATGCCTTTCCCAAAAGCGGCAAAGTTTATCGAAAAACCGGCGGAAATCCGCGGGGTGAAGGTATTGGAAGCGCCGGAGTTCAGCGGTCGGATGGATTATTATGCGGAAGAATTGAAACGTCTTATCAGAGAATCGTATAAAATCGTGGTTTCCTGCGTCAGCGATGAGCGAAAGCGGAGTCTCCGCGAGTTCGCCGAGCGAATGGAGATCAGTGCGGGGCCCGGTGTTCTGACGTACGTCAGCGGCGTTTTGCCCCGGGGCTTTCTGCTTCCGGAATCCGGAGAGGCTTTTATCTCGGATAACGATATTTTCAAATCATCTAAGAAGAAGCGTCCGAAAAAGAAAAAACAGTCTAAGACGATCAATCTGTTTGCCGACCTTCAGGATGGAGATTATGTGGTTCATGAAAACCACGGTATCGGCCGTTTCGTGGGAATCGAACCGCTGAAGGTAGAGGGCAACCGGAAGGATTATCTGAAGATAAAGTATGCGGGGAACGATCTTCTCTATGTGCCTGTGGAACAGATGGATCTGGTTCAAAAGTATATCGGTTCGGGCGGAGCTGCACCGCGGCTGAACAAATTGTCCGGCGGAGACTGGAAGAAGACGAAGGCCCGGGCAAAGGCCGCTATCGAAAATATGGCGGAGGAACTGGTGAAACTGACGGCGGAACGCCAGATTCAGCAGGGTCATGCCTTTGCCCCCGATACCGTGTGGCAGCACGAATTCGAAGAGATGTTTCCTTATGTGGAGACTGAAAATCAGCTGCGCTGTGTGGAAGAAATCAAAGCTGACATGGAACTTCCGTGGCCGATGGATCGTCTTCTGTGCGGAGATGTCGGATTTGGAAAGACAGAAATCGCAGCCCGTGCGATTTTTAAATGCGTGATGGACGGTAAACAGGCGGCGATGCTGGTTCCTACGACAATTCTGGCAAATCAGCATTATCATACGTTTAAAGCGCGTTTTGAACGGTTCCCCTGCACTGTGGAAATGATGAGCCGGTTTAAGAGCGAAGCGGCGCTGAAGGATGTGGCGGAACGGGTTGCAGACGGCAGGGCGGACGTGCTTATCGGGACGCATCGGATTCTGTCTAAGGACATCAGATTTAAAGATCTGGGGCTTTTGGTAATCGACGAAGAACAGCGCTTCGGTGTGCAGCACAAAGAGGCGATCAAATATCTGAAAAAAAATGTGGACGTTCTGACACTGTCAGCCACCCCGATTCCCCGTACGCTTCATATGTCTCTTTCGGGAATTCGCAGTATGAGCACTTTGGATGAACCCATCGAGGACCGTTATCCGGTGCAGACGTATGTGCTGGAGCAGGACGACGAGATGATTCGAGAGATCCTGCGCAGAGAGCTGGAGCGGGACGGCCAGGCCTTTGTGGTCTACAATCGTGTCAGGGGCATCAATCAGGTGGCCGATCAGCTGAGAAGGCTGATACCGGAGGCGAGAATCGCTGTTGGCCACGGTCAGATGTCTGAGACGAAGCTGGAAGACATCATGCTGGCCTTTACGAACCATGAATACGATATTCTGGTGGCTACGACTATCATCGAGTCGGGAATCGACGTGGCAAACGCCAACACACTGATCATTCTCGAAGCCGATCACTTCGGTCTGGCGCAGCTGTATCAGCTCCGGGGCCGGGTGGGGAGATCTAACAGAGTCGCCTACGCTTATTTTATGTATCAGAAAAACAAAGTTCTGTCAGAAGTAGCAGAGAAGCGCCTGAAAGCCATCCGGGAATTTACGGAATTCGGCTCCAGTTTTAAAATCGCCATGAAAGATCTGGAGATACGGGGCGCCGGAAATCTTCTGGGAACAGAACAGTCCGGCCATATGATGATGATCGGTTACGAACTTTACTGCAAGCTGATCGATAACGCAGTGCGCAGACTGAGAGGCGAAGCCGTGAAGGAGGAAAATCTGGAGGTGACGCTGGATATCAAAGTCAACGCCTATATTTCCAGCGCCTATATCGACGATGAGAAATTGAAACTCGATATGTATAAACGAATCGCAGAGATTAAATCGGAAGAGGACATTTCTGACGTCACCGACGAGTTGATCGACCGTTTCGGAGAGATTCCTGCGGAGACGGAGGCTCTCATGAAAGTGGCTCTCATCAAAGCGAAATGTCAGATCGCAGGGATACGCAGAGTGGCTCCGGACGGAAATAAGATTGTCTTTGAATTCGTTCCGGAACAGAACGGCCTCAATCCGGGCGTTTTGCTGCGTCTGTCCGAGGCATATGGAATGAAACTGATCATCAATATGAGCAAACGGCCGTTCATCAAAATGCCTGTCGAAAAACAGAGAGAAATGCTGACAGAGATTACAGACTTTCTGACGGTTTTCGCATAAAAATAAAACGGGATGTGATATAATGGTTCCCACCGCAGACAGCGCAGGCCGGTATCGTTTTCTTTCTTGCTCCGGCCTCGCCGGAAAACGAAGGACGCAGTGCGGTGTCTGAATTTTAATTTTGTGGTCAAATCAGAAAAACGGAGGAAAGGATATGAGGAAACCTTCCTTAAGAAAAACGGCAGCCATACTTTTTATTGTGGTGCTTCTGGCGGGACTTGCCGCCTGCGGAGGCGACGAGGATCCCGACGGACGGATCGTAAAAATAAACGATGAAGCGATCACCAACGGGCAGTTTGAGAATTTCTGCACTCTCTGGCTGTATACTCAGGGATTCGATCCTTCCGAGCCTCTGACCTCCGATCAGAAATCGCTGGCGCTGGGGGATATGATCAATGCGGAAGCTCTGAGGCAGTATTACGAAAAAGAGGATCCGTCGGTTTTCTCGAATTCTTATCAGAGCAGTCTGGATACTTTCCTGAATCAGATGAAGACCGGCAATGCAGAATTCCTCTCCAGTCACGATATCAGCGATGAGGATATCGAATTTTACTATATGTCTCAGTATCTGACGGAAACCTGTTTCGACAAGATCCGTTCGGAGCAGGAAGAAGACGTTCTCGCAGAGGAAGCGAAAAAATATTATGACGAACATGAAGCGGAATTCAGAGGTGAGACTTTTGACGAGTCTCTGGAAGAAATTTACTATCTGCTTTACAGCGAAATGTACGATCAGAAGCTGAAGGAAATCAAGGACGATATGACGATAGAGAAATGATGTGGCAGACTTTGGGAGAAAAATAAGATATGCATCCATGGAAACATTTCATCACGATTACGAGACACCGCCATACGGTCATGCGCATGTGCTTTCAGATCGGCCTGTACAAACAGGGATTGCTCCACGACCTCTCAAAGTATTCCTGGACGGAATTTTCGAGAGGAAGCCGGTATTTTCAGGGAAACCGGAGTCCTAATAACTATGAGCGGGAGCTCTACGGTTACTCGGTTTCCTGGCTGCACCATAAAGGACGCAACCGTCATCATTTTGAGTACTGGCTGGATTACAACGAACATCAGTACGGCGGAGTGAAGGGAATGCGGATGCCGCGCCGCTACGTGGCAGAGATGTACTGCGACCGGGTAGCGGCCTGCAAGATCTACCAGAAGGAAGCCTATACGCAGCAGAGCGCCGTCCGGTATTTCTGCAAGGGCGGCGGGAAGATTCTGATGCACCCCGAGACGCGGAAGGAGATCGGGTTTCTTCTGACGATGCTGGGGGAAAAGGGAGAAAAAGAAACAGCAAAATATATCAGAAATATATATCTCAAGGGCGGAAGTATTCCTGAGGATTACCGGGAATATGAAAGCCTCGAAGAGATCGACGCAGCAATGGGAGTAGAATCATGAGCTTCACACATTTACACGTTCATACAGAGTACAGTCTGCTGGACGGCGCGGCGCGCATCGAGCCTCTCGTAAAGCGCGCGGCCGAGCTGGGCATGGATTCTCTTGCAATTACTGACCACGGCGCCATGTTTGGTGTCGTGGATTTTTACCGTGCGGCAAAAAAAGCGGGGATTAAGCCGATCATCGGCTGTGAGGTCTATACGGCGGCCCGTACCCGCTTCGATAAGAATGTGGAACAGGACAAGAGAAACGGTCATCTCATCCTTCTCGCCGAGACGGATGAGGGCTATCGAAATTTGATAAAAATAGTCTCCCGGGGTTATACGGAAGGCTTTTATTATAAACCGAGGATCGACAATGAGGTGCTGCGCGCATACAGCGGAGGGATTATCGCCACCAGCGCCTGTATCGCCGGCAGAGTGCAGCAGGCTCTCGTCCGCGGGGATTATGAAGGCGCCAGGGAAGAGGCGCTGGAATATCTCAGCATCTTTGGAGAGGGAAATTTTTTCCTTGAAATTCAGGATCAGGGGCTGGAGGAGGAAGCGCGGATCAATCCGATGCTGAAGCAGCTGAGCCGTGAGACCGGCATCGGTCTGGTGGCAACCAACGACGTTCACTATATCAATCGGGAGGATTCGGAATTTCACGATGTCCTTCTGTGCATTCAGACAGGCGCTTATGTCAGCGATACCGACCGGATGCGCTTTCCGAACGATCAGTTTTATCTGAAATCGGAAGAGGAAATGCGTCGGATTTTTGCGGATATTCCGGAAGCGGTCGACAACACCTATAAAATCGCTCAGCGGTGCAATGTGGAATTTGAGTTCGGACACCTCCATCTGCCGGAGTTTCTTCCGCCTGAAGGGATGGATGCGAAGTCCTATCTGCGGATGCTGTGCGATAGAGGCATTGCCGAACGATATGCGGAAGTGACGCCGGAACTGAGGCAGCGCCTCGAGTATGAGATCCAAACTATCGAAGAAATGGGCTATGTGGAATATTTTCTCATCGTTTGGGATTTTATCAACTATGCAAAACAGCACAATATCGCCGTAGGACCGGGCAGAGGTTCGGCGGCGGGCAGTATCGTAGCATACAGCCTTCATATTACGGATATCGATCCGATAAAATACGGGCTGATTTTTGAGCGTTTTCTCAATCCGGAGCGGGTAAGCATGCCGGATATCGACGTGGACTTCTGCTATGAACGCAGAGGAGAGGTCATCGATTACGTCATCGAAAAATACGGAAAAGAACGGGTTTCTCAGATTATCACTTTCGGAACGATGAAAGCGAAGGCGGCGGTGCGGGATGTCGGCCGCGTGCTTCAGATGGGTTACGCCCAGACGGACGCCATCGCAAAGATGATTCCTTTCGACCTTCATATGACCATCGACAAAGCGCTTTCTCTGAATCCGGAGCTGAAACAGGCCTACGAAAATGATCGTCAGGTGAAATATCTCATCGATATATCAAAAGAGCTCGAGGGAATGCCCCGCCATGCGTCTACCCATGCGGCGGGCGTGGTGATCTCCAGAGATCCTCTGGACGATTATGTGCCTCTGTATTTGTCGGATAAAGGCGTCAGCGCACAGTTCAACATGACGACTATCGAGGAGCTGGGTCTCTTAAAGATGGATTTTCTCGGACTGCGGAACCTGACCGTGATCCGGGACACTCTGGACGCTGTCGAGGAAATTCACGGAGTTTCCGTGGACTTCAGCCATATGGACTATGATGACAGTTCGGTTTATGAACTGATCGCCTCCGGTAATACGCTCGGCGTGTTTCAGTTGGAATCTCTGGGGATGACGCAGTTTATGAAAAATCTTGCGCCCGACTGCTTTGAAGATATCATCGCCGGTATTTCGCTCTACCGTCCGGGTCCGATGGATTCGATTCCGGATTATATCGCCAACAAGAAAAATCCGGAGGGGATTACTTATACTCATAAATCCCTGGAACCGATTCTCTCGGTGACCTACGGATGTCTCGTCTATCAGGAGCAGGTGATGCAGATCGTACGCGATCTGGCAGGATACTCCTACGGGCGAAGCGATCTGGTGCGGCGCGCCATGAGCAAGAAAAAAGCCGATGTGATGGCGCAGGAAGAGGAGTATTTCGTCCGGGGCAAGTTGCTGGAAGACGGAACGGTGGACGTTCCGGGATGCGTCCGCAATGGGGTGCCGGAGGCAGAGGCAAAGGCGATATTTCAGGATATGGTCAAATTTGCCTCATACGCTTTCAACAAGTCTCACGCGGCGGCATATGCCGTGCTGGCATATGAGACAGCCTGGCTGAAGCGGCATTATCCGGCGGAATTTATGGCTGCGCTGATGACCAGCGTAAAGGGCGATCCCCGTCAGGTTGCGAAATATATCCGGAACTGCAAGGAGATGGGCATTCAGGTGCTCCCTCCGGATGTGCTGCAGAGTGAAAAGAAATTTTCAGTTCACGACGGAGCCGTCCGTTTCGGAATGATGGGAATAAAGAATGTAGGAGACGCCGTCATCGATGAGATCATAAGAGCGAGGAAGGAATACAATCCTTCCGGGGATTTCGAAGATTTTATCAATTCTCTGGACATCAGCAAAATTAATAAAAAAGCCATCGAAAGTCTGATCCGCGCCGGGGCCTTTGATACGATCAATGAAAACAGAGCGCAGCTTCTCGCGGTCTATGAGTCTTTTCTGGAATCGGCGCACAATCTATCGAAAAATAATGTAGCAGGTCAGATTTCGCTCTTCGGCGATCTGGGCGATCTGGGATCAGGTATCAGCGATGCGGTGGATCGGGCCGATATGAAGGTGAAGATGCCGGATGTCAGAAATTTTGATAAACCGGCGATCTTGGCTATGGAAAAGGATGTTCTTGGTGTGTATGTTTCCGGACATCCTCTGGAGGACTATGCGGAGCGGATCCGTGAGGTATCCACGATCACCACGGAGCTTCTCGATTCCGAGGATGATGTGGATCCGAAAAATGACGGACGGCGGGTAGTGCTGGCGGGAATGATCGTATCCAGGCGGACGATGATTACCCGGAAAAATACGATGATGGCCTTTCTGCAGATTGAGGATCTGTACGGTGTGGCAGAAGTCATCGTTTTTCCGAATGTCTACGAAAAGGTACGGGAGAAACTCCGGGACGACGGCATCGTCGTCGTCCGGGGGAATCTTCAGCTCAGAGAGGACGATCAGCCGAAAATTCTGGCATCCGAGATTGAAGAAATCGATGCTTACCGGTCGCCGGCGGAAGCGGGAGGAGAAATTTCTTCCCCGGCAGGAACGTATCGGAACGGCGCAAACGCGCAGCAGAGTCTGGGAAACCGCGCAGGAGCGGTAAATGCAGCGGACCTCCGCCGGGATGAAGCGCGGATACATCTTCGTATTCCTGAGGGAAAAGCGCTCGAAGAAATCATTCGTCAGCTCGGCGATATCGTAAAGAGATATCCAGGACAAAGGCGGATTGAGGTGTGTATGGAAGAAAACGGAGAGGTCTTCGCACCGGAGAGCGGTGTACGGCCGTGCGATGATCTCTATCAGGCCCTTTACGACCTGATCTGCGGCTGACGGAGAGAACGGGGGCGCTGAAAGCCCTCCCCGGCGGCAGAACGCGGGAATACTCCTGACACAATCGTCGGAACGGGCTGTCATGTGTTATCTCATGGATGAAAAATGTATCAGTTGTAAGCGAGAGTCTGTTTTGATATACTGAATCTGAATATTGTGTTAGAACAGGTAAGTATTTACAGATAATTAGGGGGTTAGATTATGTGTGGAATTGTAGGTTATATAGGAGATGAAAACGCTTCTGATATCGTCATCGACGGATTGAAGCGTCTGGAATACAGAGGTTATGATTCAGCGGGCATCGCCTTGTGCACAAAAAACGGCATGATGGTGAGAAAGAAAAAAGGCCGGATTAAAAATCTGGAAGATATGATCGCAGGTGAAAACCTGTACGGCCATCTCGCTATCGGTCATACGCGGTGGGCGACTCACGGAGCGCCTTCCGATGCAAATGCGCATCCGCACTGTGACCGCAGCGGAAAGATCGCTGTCGTTCATAACGGCATCGTAGAGAATTTCATGCAGCTCAAAGAATGGCTGATCAGCGAACACGGAGTGGAATTTCACTCTGAGACAGACACAGAAGTCATCGCGCAGCTCATCGGAATATTTTATCACGGCGATTTTGAGGATGCCGTCTTTCAGGCGGTGGAAAAGATGCAGGGCGCTTACGGATTGGGCGTTATCTGTGCTGATGAACCGGGGAAACTGATCGCAGTGCGAAAGGACAGTCCTCTGATCGTCGGACTCGGAGAAGGCTGTAATTTTATCGCTTCGGATATCCCGGCGATTTTAAAGCATGTGCGAAAAATCTATCTTATCGAAAATAACGAAACTGTCGTTCTTACGGCGAGCAGCGTCAAGATTTACAATGCGGAGCGCAGGGAGGTCCACCGCGAGGTATTCAATGTGACATGGGATGCGGATGCCGCGGAAAAAGAAGGATACGATCATTTTATGCTCAAGGAAATTCACGAGCAGCCGAAGGGAATTCGAAATACGATTACCAGAAGGATGGATGAAGAGGGAAATATCGTTCTCGACGGTATTCGTATGACAAAAGAAGAGATCGAGAATTTCAATAAAGTGTATATCGTAGCCTGCGGAACGGCATATCATGCCGGTCTGATCGGAAAGACGGTGATTGAAAAGTTAGCGGGGATCAGTGTGGAAGTCGATGTCGCTTCGGAATTCCGCTACAGAGATCCGTTTGTCGACGAGAATACTCTGTTCATCGCTATCAGTCAGTCCGGCGAGACGCTGGATACTCTGGCGGCGCTGCGTGAAGCCAAGTGCAAAGGCGCACGGATTCTCTCCGTGGTAAATGTGGTAGGAAGTTCCGTGGCCAGGGAGTCCGATGATGTTTTCTACACTTGGGCGGGTCCGGAAATCGCGGTAGCTTCTACGAAGGCATATACGACGCAGCTGGTCTGCATGTATCTCATCGGTCTGTATATGGGCAGAGCGAAAGGATCGTTGGAGGACAGCGTTTACCGCACCTATATTGAAGAATTGCTGACCGTCCCGGAAAAAATAGAAGAGGTGCTGAAACAGGAGCGGCAGATTGCGGATCTGGCAAAGAAATATTATAAGAGAGACAATATCTTCTTTATCGGAAGAGGGATGGACGCCGCTGTTTCCTATGAAGGCTCTCTGAAGCTGAAGGAAATTTCTTACATAAATTCCTTCGCTATCGCCGCCGGCGAGCTTAAGCACGGGACAATCGCTCTCATTGAAGACGGTACTCTGGTGGTGAGTATCGCTGCGCAGGATCGTCTCTTTGAAAAGATGCTCTCTAATATTCAGGAGGTAAAAGCGAGGGGCGCGGATATCCTGGCTCTGGCAAAAGAAAGTAATACGGCGGTGGAGCGGCAGGCAGATGATGTGATTTACATACCGGAATGTATGGACGAAATTACTCCGCTGATTTCCATCGTTCCGCTCCAGATTCTCGCTTATTATATTGCGAAGCAGAGAGGATGCGATATCGACAAACCGAAGAATCTGGCGAAGAGCGTGACGGTGGAATAAGAAAAAACAAAGTAAGAATTTTTGTGGAAGAGAGATAAAAAATACGGGCAGCCTTTCCCCGCCTCCTAATAAGAAAACATGAGATAGTCCAGTAAAATCAATGTTTTCAGAGGCAAGGAACACGATGTGAAGTCAAAAATTTTAATACTGGCAGGATAAAGGGTGCTGATGTGAAATATCAGCACCCTTTTCCTGTCCCAAACGCCATAGGAAATCCTATGGCGTTTTTTACTTTCCATCAAGTACACGGAAACTGTATTGAAAGGGGTGAGAAATCGAAGGTATTTCTTCATGTAGGAAATGCAAATCAAGTGTCCATAGGTTTTCCCACATGGAAAAGCAAATGGGCACAGAATTGAATTTTTTCCGAAAACGAACACTTTTCCAGACCGCCGGAGGGAGGTGAGATTATGGCGGTATTTCGCATTGAGAAAACCCGCGACTACACGGTCATGGCAAACCATCATCTGCGGAACACGGCACTGTCGCTGAAAGCGAAGGGGCTGCTGTCCCTCATGCTATCCTTGCCAGAGGATTGGGACTACACCACCAAAGGCCTTGCCCGGATATGCCGGGATGGAGTGGACAGCATTTGTGCTACGGTTCGGGAGCTGGAAGATGCGGGGTATATTATCCGTGAAAGAGTCCGTAATGCCAACGGGCGGCTCGGCAGCATCGAGTACACGATCCTGGAGCAGCCCAGGCCACCGGAACCTAAACCGGGAAAACCTGAACGGGAAAATCCAGTTCAGGTAAAACCAGTCTTGGATTCTCCTGTCTTGGGAAAACCTGAACAGGAAAACCCCGCACAATTAAATACTAAAGGATCAAGTAACCAAATATCAAATACTGATTCATCAAGTACGGAAGGATCAAATCCTATCCAATCAAGCCCCCAAACCCCCGCAGGGGGCAACAGGGCTGGACGGGACTGGATGCGGGAGCGAGAGAACTATCGGGAACTGATTTTGGAGAATATCGAGTATGACTATCTATGCCGAGATGACCGGCTGGATCGGGATATGCTGAATGAATTGGTGGAGCTCATGGTGGATACCGTCTGTTCCCGCAGGGAGACGATCCGCATTGCCGGGGACGACTATCCGGCGGAGGTGGTGAAATCCCGGTTCCTGAAGCTAAACAGTTCTCACATCGAGTATGTGTTGGACCGTATGCGGGAGAACACCACCTATGTCCGCAATATCAAGAAATATCTGCTGGCTGCCCTGTATAACGCCCCGGCCACCATCGACAGCTACTATGCGTCCCTGGTGAACCACGACCTGTACGGCAGCGGAGAAAGGAGGTAATCACTCATGCAGGAAGAAGTCACCCAGCGCACCGTTGCCCTCTGTGTGGAGGCCACCAAGCTCTCCGCCGGGATGCTGCAACAGGCCATGAAAAAAGTGCTGGACGAGATGCAGAAGGGCGTGACCGGCCACAAGACCAAGCTGCACCACGGCAAGCAGACCCTCCGGCAGCTTATGAAGCACAACACCGGCGTTTCAAACATCGAGATCACCGACCAGAACATCCGGGCCTTTTCCGCCACCGCCAAGAAGTACGGCATTGACTTCGCGCTGAAAAAGGACACCAGCGGCGATATACCCCGCTACCTGGTGTTCTTCAAGGGCCGGGATGCCGACGTTATCACGGCAGCCTTTCGGGAGTTCTCCGCAAAGAACCTGGAGAAAGAGAAAAAGCCCTCCATCCGCAAGGAGCTGGAGCAGGCGAAACAGCAGTCCAAAGCCCAGCACCGCCAGCGGGAGAAGGTCAAGACCAAAGACCGGGGTGTGGAATTATGACGGTTGACTGGAAGAAAAAGCTGATCCCCAACCTCCCGTATCTGCTGTTCGTGTATCTCTTTGACAAGCTCTGCCAGGCGGTGCGCCTTGCGCCCGGCCTTGACGCCTCTGAAAAGTTCCTGCATTTGAGCCAGGGCTTTACGGAGGCGTTTTCTTCTGGGCTGCCCAGCCTGCATCCGCTGGACCTGCTGGTGGGCATTGCCGGGGCGGTCATTGTTCGACTGGCGGTGTATGCCAAGAGCAAGAATACAAAGAAATATCGCAAGGGCATTGAGTACGGAAGCGCCCGGTGGGGCACAGCGGCGGATATTGCCCCCTATGTCGATCCGGTTCCCGACTGGAACATTCCTTTGACCCAGACGGAAAAGCTCACCATGTCCAGCCGCCCGAAAAATCCCAAGTACGCCCGAAACAAGAACATTCTGGTCATCGGCGGCAGCGGCAGCGGCAAGACCCGGTTCTTCGTCAAGCCCTCACTCATGCAGATGCACAGCAGCTATGTGGTCACCGATCCCAAAGGACAGCTTTTGTCCGAGGTGGGGACCATGCTGCGGCGGGGCGCCCCCAAGCTGGACGAGAACGGAAAACCCCTGCGGGATGCCCGCGGGAAGGTCATCTATGAGCCGTACCGCATTAAAGTCCTCAACACCATCAACTTCAAAAAGAGCATGAAATACAACCCCTTCGCCTATATTCGGTCGGAGAAAGACATCCTCAAATTGGTCAATGTCATCATTGCCAACACCAAAGGCGACGGAGAAAAATCCTCGGAAGATTTTTGGGTGAAGGCCGAGCGGCTTTTGTACTGCGCCCTGATCGGGTACATCTGGTACGAGGCGGAGCCGGAAGAAAAGAACTTCCTCACGCTGCTGGAGCTCATCAACGCATCGGAGGCCAGAGAGGACGACGAGGAATTTCAGTCGCCCGTGGATATTCTGTTCGCCAAGCTGGAGAAGGAGCACCCGGACCACTTCGCTGTGAAGCAGTACCGCAAATTCAAATTGGCTGCCGGTGTTGTATGCTCTAAAAGACTTCTTAATCAAGCGGTTGGGAAGTCTCTTAGA